>ENA-OQJH01000759-OQJH01000759.1-human-gut-metagenome-genome-assembly--contig:-NODE-759-length-15975-cov-2.176111_pt1 | contig 15975 bp, 18 predicted proteins | sample MGYA00242597_ERZ504763 | MGnify/ENA primary metagenome ERZ504763 (study PRJEB26092, sample SAMD00036359) | human gut metagenome | host: Homo sapiens | study: EMG produced TPA metagenomics assembly of... | reverse complement strand
ATTCCGGTGTGCATCCGTTGGTAATGGAAGCCTTGAACCGGGCCAATATAGACCATTCTTTAGGATATGGCGATGACAAATGGACGGAAGAAGCCGTAGAGAAGATTAAAGAAACCTTCACCCGAACTGTGTCCCTTTGTTTGTATTCAACGGAACAGGCAGCAATGTGGTAGCATTGCAACTGATGACCCGCCCGTATCATTCTATCTTTTGTGCGGAAACTGCTCATATCTATGTCGATGAGTGTGGCTCTCCTGTGAAAATGACAGGTTGTCAGATTCGCCCGATTGCTACTCCTGACGGTAAACTTACCCCGGAATTGATGCAACCTTACCTGCACGGTTTCGGCGACCAACACCATTCGCAACCTAGAGCTCTCTACATCTCCCAATGTACGGAACTTGGCACCATCTACACTCCCGAAGAGTTGAAACGCCTGACTGACTTTGCCCATCTGAATGGTATGTATGTACACATGGACGGAGCCAGAATAGCCAATGCCTGTGCCGCCCTGAATCTTTCCCTTAAAGAACTGACGGTGGATTGTGGAGTCGATATTCTTAGTTTCGGCGGAACGAAGAACGGACTGATGATGGGAGAGTGCGTGATTGTATTTAATAAAGACCTGCAACCGGAAGCCCGTTTCATCCGTAAGCAATCCGCCCAGCTCGCTTCGAAGATGCGTTACCTCTCTTGCCAGTTTACGGCATACCTCACTGACGACCTTTGGCTGAAGAATGCCAGCCACGCCAATGCGATGGCTGCCAAACTTCGTGCGGAATTAGAGAAACTGCCCGAAGTCACTTTTACTCAAAAAGCCGAGAGCAACCAACTATTCCTCATCCTGCCCCGCCCGGTTATCGACCGGATGCTGGAGTCTTATTTCTTTTATTTCTGGAACGAAGAGAAGGATGAAATCCGTTTGGTAACTTCTTTTGATACGACAGAAGAAGATGTTGACGAGTTTATAGGACTTTTGAAACGTTAAAAAGGAAATTCAGGACAACAAAAGCCTCTGAAACTCTGTTGTAATAAGAAGTTTGAAACTAACTTTGTCCGCAAAGTTTTCTACTTCTTATGATTATGAATACTAGACAGAACAGGCTAATCATATTCGCGCTTTTGTTGTTGACACAAACCCCGTTGGGCGCACAGCTGCATTCTACTAAAATTGAACTGCCGGAGGATTCTATATCTGCAACCATGGAAGATTCCATTCCGGCAAAGCGCAGCTTCTTTAAAAAGTTTCTTGATTACTTCAATGACGCCAATAAGGAAAAAAAGAATAAAAAAGTTTGATTTCAGTGTGATAGGTGGTCCTCACTACTCCAGTGACACCAAGTTCGGACTCGGACTGGTGGCAGCCGGACTATATCGCACCGATCGGAACGATTCGCTTCTTCCTCCCTCCAATGTCTCTCTTTACGGAGATGTGTCGACGGTCGGCTTCTACCTGTTGGGAGTCCGTGGGAACCATCTGTTTCCACAGGACAAATACCGCTTGAACTACAATCTCTATTTCTATTCTTTCCCCAGCCTGTATTGGGGACGGGGATATGACAATGGAGCCAACCCTGATAATGAAAGCGACTATAAACGTTTTCAAGCACAGGTGAAAGTCGATTTTATGTTCCGGCTGGCAAAGAACTTCTACATCGGCCCGATGGCCATATTCGATTATATTGACGGGCGGGACTTTGATAAACCGGAACTATGGGAAGGAATGGCGGCCCGGACCACCAATACCAGCTTGGGGCTTTCCCTCCTTTACGATTCACGTGATTTCCTGACAAATGCATTTCACGGCTACTACTTGCGGATAGACCTGCGATTCAGCCCGGCTTTTCTCGGCAATAAATATGCGTTTAGCAGCACAGAACTGACTACCAGCTATTATCAGCCCGTATGGAAAGGCGGAGTGCTGGCAGGACAATTCCACACATTGCTCACCTATGGCGATACCCCGTGGGGATTGATGGCAACGCTGGGAAGCTCTTACTCCATGCGCGGATATTACGAAGGACGCTATCGGGACAAAGGAGCAATGGATGCGCAAATAGAACTCCGGCAACACGTCTGGAAACGGAATGGAATAGCAGTATGGGCAGGAGCGGGAACGATTTTTCCACGACTCTCCGAGTTTACTCCGAAGCATATTCTGCCTAATTATGGTTTCGGTTATCGTTGGGAGTTTAAGAAGAGAGTAAATGTACGTTTGGATTTAGGGTTTGGCAAACACCAGACCGGATTTATTTTTAATATCAATGAAGCTTTTTAAGAATATAAAGAATTGGTTGGAGAATCAGGAACATCTGTTTTATCTGTTCCTCTTCATCTTGATAGTACCCAACCTTGTTGCTCTGTTTGACAGAGCCTTTATCGTTGATGGCAAAGGTGTGTAATGTGCTTTTGCCTTTCGGCTGCTATTATCTGTTGATGACTTTGTCGAGAAACTGTGGCAAGATGCTTTGGATTTTATTCCTGTTCCTGTTTTTCGGAGCCTTTCAGATTGTATTGCTTTATTTGTTCGGCCAGTCCATTATCGCTGTCGATATGTTTCTGAACTTGGTGACTACCAATTCGAGTGAAGCCCTCGAATTGCTTGATAATCTCACACCTGCCATTATTGCTGTCATCATACTCTACGTACCTGCTGATATTAGGACCATTTCAATTGTACGCAAGCGGAAACTCACGGCAGAATTTATCCGCAGAGAACGGAAGAGAGCCTCCATAGTCTTTGGAATCTCCCTCCTTAGCCTTGTCGGAGCATATCTGCAGGACCCGGGATATGAGTTGAAGTCCGATTTATATCCGCTGAACGTATGCTATAACGTAGGTCTAGCCTTCCAACGAACCGCCTTGACGCAGAATTATCACCATACTTCGAAGGACTTTACTTTCCATGCCCTGCCTACGCATCCGAAAGAGAAACGGGAAGTATATGTAATGGTCGTAGGAGAAACCTCCCGTGCCCTGAACTGGCAACTGTATGGTTACGAACGTGAAACAAACCCGCTCTTATCCCGCAACCGGGTCTGATTGCTTCCCGAAAGTACTGACAGAGTCGAATACGACACATAAAAGTGTCCCCATGTTGATGTCGGACGCTACCGCCTGCAACTACGACTCTATCTATCATCAGAAAGGAATCATCACTGCCTTTAAAGAGGCAGGTTTCCGGACAGCCTTTTTCTCCAACCAACGTTACAACCATTCGTTTATCGACTTCTTCGGAATGGAAGCCGATACGTACGATTTTATAAAAGAAGATTCTGTCAGTTCCTCCTATAATCCTTCTGACGACGAACTTCTGAAATTGGTGGAGCAGGAACTGGCTAAAGGTGCGACGAAACAATTTATCGTGCTCCACACCTACGGTTCTCACTTTAATTACCGCGAACGTTACCCGTCGGAAAGTGCTTTCTTTACGCCCGATTATCCGATGGAAGCAGAAAGAAAATACCGGGATAACCTGGTCAATGCCTATGACAACTCCATCCGTTACACGGACGGTTTCTTGTCACGCCTTATCCACATGCTGGAAAACAGCAGATAGATGCCGCTATGCTCTACACTTCCGATCATGGTGAGGATATTTTCGACGATTCCCGCCATCTGTTCCTCCACGCTTCTCCCGTACCTTCTTATTATCAACTTCACGTGCCGTTCCTCATCTGGATGTCCGACAACTACCGTGAAACCTATCCCGAATACTGGGATACCGCCATTGATAATAAGGATAAGAATGTTTCTTCCAGCAGCTCTTTCTTCCCGACCATGTTGTCTTTAGCCGGAATAGAAACTCCTTACCGGAATGATTCGCAGTCTGTAACGGCTCCGCACTACGTCCTAAAACCGAGAGTTTATCTGAACGATCACAACGAACCCCGTCCGCTGGATGATTTGGGTATGAAGAAGCAAGACTTCCAGATGCTGGAAAAGAGGAATATCAAGTATTAAGTATTAGGTATTAATCCTTGTTAATTTTTGCATCCAAAAGCGGGATTGGCGTGTTATTTGCCGTATGATGTATGAACGATTAAATTCATAAAACATGGCCTATATAGATTATTACAAGATTCTTGGAGTAGACAAAAGTGCTTCGCAGAATGATATCAAAAAGGCTTTTCGTAAGTTGGCCCGGAAATATCACCCTGATTTGAATCCTAATGACCCTAGTGCAAAGGATAAATTCAGGAAATCAACGAAGCCAATGAAGTACTAAGTGATCCAGAGAAACGTAAAAAGTATGATGAGTACGGAGAACATTGGAAACATGCCGATGAATTCGAAGCGCAGAAACGTGCACAGCAACAAGCCGGAGGCTATGGCGGTGCGGGAGGTTTCGGCGGATTCGGTGGTGCGGGTCAGGGTTTCTCCGACGGTAACGGAACCTATTGGTATAGTTCCGATGGAGAGGGATTTTCCGGTGGCAATGCCAGTGGATTTTCCGATTTCTTCGAATCAATGTTCGGACATCGGGGAGGAAGAGGACAAGGCTCTGCGGGATTCCGCGGACAGGACTTTAATGCCGAACTTCATCTTTCCCTTCGTGATGCTGCTCAAACGCATAAGCAGATATTGACCGTCAATGGTAAACAAGTGCGTATCACCATTCCTGCCGGTGTAGCCGACGGACAGGTTATTAAACTGAAAGGCTACGGAGCCGAAGGTGTCAACGGAGGACCTGCGGGCGACTTGTACATTACGTTTGTGATAGCCGAAGACCCGGTGTTCAAACGCCTGGGCGACGACCTGTACGTAGATGTGGAAGTAGACCTTTATTCTGCTGTATTGGGAGGTGAGAAAGTGATCGACACGCTGGACGGTAAAGTGAAACTGAAGATAAAACCGGAAACGCAGAACGGTACGAAAGTCCGACTGAAAGGTAAAGGATTCCCGGTTTATAAGAAGGAAGGACAATTCGGTGACTTGATTGTGACCTATTCCGTCAAGATTCCTACGAACTTGACCGACAAACAGAAAGAGTTGTTCCGTCAATTACAGAGTATGAACTAAAATGAATGAGCACTATGCAGACCGAATTAATTATTGTCAGTGAATACTGTCACAAATGTCATATTGAGCCTTCATTCATCGACTTGTTGGAAGAGGGCGGTTTGATTAACGTACATACCGAAGGCGGCGAACATTATCTGCTTTTGTCGGAACTCCCGAACGTGGAGCGTTACAGCAGAATGTACTACGACTTATCCATCAACATGGAAGGTATCGATGCCATTCATCATTTACTGGAAAAGATGGAAGATATGAGACGCGAAATGAGTTCGCTTCGCAAACAACTTCTGCTGTACCGGGAACGCGAAATAGAAGATATGGACTGGTAAAAAAAATAGAGCCTCTGTTTGATCCGAACAGAGGCTCTATTTATAGTAAACAGAGGCTCTGATTCACTCAATCAGAGCCTCTGTTTTTTCAGGACGTTGCATGGTTGTCAACTTATCCAATATACGTACAAATCTCTTCCAGATAGCGTGCGTCGATGGTGTCGAAACTATCCAGTTCATCACTGTCAATATCCAGCACTCCAATGACTTCACTCTGTTGGAGGATCGGTACTACTATTTCCGATTTCGAGTCCGAACTACAAGCAATGTGTCCGGGAAACTGTTCTACGTCAGGTACAATCAGTGTCCGGGCCTCTTTCCAAGCTGTACCGCAAACTCCTCTGCCGAGGCGGATGCGGGTGCAGGCAATGGGACCCTGAAACGGACCCAGTACGAGTTCATCCTCTTTCACAAGGTAAAAGCCTACCCAAAAGAAACCGAAGTCTGTTTGAGCGCTGCTGCAACGTTGGCAAGATTGGCTATGAGATCCGTTTCCGTACTTACTAAAGCGTGCAGTTGCGGAAGTAACTCCCGGTATTTCTCTTCCTTATTTCCTGTGCCGATGATTAAATTCTCTGCCATCTCTTTTCTATTTGATTTGGTTCAGGATGCTCGGGTCTTTTATCTTATCGTCTTCTGCAAAGAAGATAATCTTAGTCAATATCTCGGCTGTCTTCGGATCTTCATCTACAAAAGGCAGGAACAGCGTCCGCGATTTTGCGAATGTACCGGAAGAACGGCAATTTGCGCGCCGCCTTCCTGATGGATCACGCCGCTGCCAGATGGATATTGTACTTACCCAGTTTGCCTTCGATGTGAGCGAAACTTCCTTTTATCGTCACGTTCTTGAAATGGAACAACGGCATTGTCAGTTCCACCAGCACGCTGCGCATCTCGATGGTAGAGTGGCTGGTTTCCGGATCGACGCTTCCGGCATGGGCTATACTTACTGCCAAGTCTACGTCTCTCATCACTTCCGAGAAGATGACAGGAGGAATCTCCGAGATTTTCATCAGCTTGTAGTCCTTGCGGTTGTGGAAGCAGACATATTCTAACGTCGGAGCTTCGATGTCGGCAGGAGAGAACCAGTCTGCCATCGCATAGATGGTGGCGATGATGTTCTCTTTGTAATAGATCTTTTGCAAACCGTCTTCGTAGTCGGCTACCCAGCGACGGCCTTTCAGTACGGCAACCGTTTTCTGCGGTTGAATCTGATTGCCGGCATAACGGCGGGATTGAGTGGCTTCCACTTCTTCCGGAGTCGGAACGTAGAGTTCACGGAACACCTGTTTGAAAGGTTGGCGGATTGCTTTGTCGAACAGGAATTTCTGATAAGCGTGCCAGTCACCGCTTGCGTACAAGTCTGTGGGATGGGCGATGCGTAACTCGTCTTTCGGTTTTAACGGTAGGCAAACGGCATTCACAGTCACCAGCAATCCGTCGGTGTAGAAGCCCGTCTGTCCGTTACAGATAAAGACAAGATGTCTCAACAATGGCCAGATGACAGGGTTCTGCATCAACTTGCGCAATTCGTTTTCTTCAAAACGGGTACAGTCTTCCATCGCCTGTTCCAGCATCACGCGGGAGCGGGTATACTGGTCTTTCAGCTTTTTGTGTACCGCTTTCAGTTCTTCTATATACGGATGCTTTTTCAGTTTGGCAGGCATACTGTTGAGCTCTTTGCCGTCTTTGATTTGTTTAATCTCCGATTTGCCTTCCTCGTTGATTTGCACGTACACTTCTACGCCGTCTATCTCTTTGGGAGACAGGTAGGGGAGAAGTTCTTTGATTAGTTCCGTTTCCATGCTCCAGGTCAGACGGGTAACATCTCCGTAGCCGGAGTTACGTGCCAGGTTTTGCAGGGCGATGTTTACCGCTTTCTTTTCGCTTTCCTGCCTTTGAGCACCGAACTCCTTACTCTCTTTCAGGAACTTTTGCAGGTATTGATAACGATCCAGCAGTTCTTTGTCCGGTTTCCGTCCCAATGGGATGAGGCCGTAGCTCATCAATAAGTCTTTGTTGCGTTTGGCAACTATTTCTTTCTTTACATCTGCCGCTTTCACCGCGCCGTTGGTGGCATCGGCAAACTTGCGGGCACGGGTATGGCTATTGCTGCATGAGATATATTTGGCGGCATTGTAGACCACTTCGAAGCGTCGTTTGCCAATTGTCTTAAATGCATCCCTGAACCAGTCGATATCAAAAGCACCTTCCCGCAAGTCTTCCACGTCGATAGGGGTGTAGCGGGCGATGATTGCTTTTTTCTTGTCGTCACATGTTTCATTGGTATGGGCGTGGAAATAATAGGCGGCACTTGTCAGTCCTTTCCAGCCTATTGCCTTTTCGGTCAGTTCAATCCATTGCGGAGCGAACATGGCGGCTTCTACTAGTCGTTCGTCACTGATTTCGCTTGCTTCGCCAGTTTCTTCAGGTTTTCGCTGGTATCTGTTGGTAGGGGATGGCAAGCATGGAGCAAGCTGCTCAATACACCTCGTTTGGTGCTGCCCCAGTTGTAGCTGTCGCGTATGAACGTATCTTTGCCGAATGCTTGCAGAATGTGGATAAATGTGTCCGCTCCATAAATATAACTTAGTTCTTCCGCAAGGCTGGTGACTTGTGTCTCGGAGTCTCCCCGTTTTAGTTCGATTTCAAGAATCCGGTCTACTATCTTCTGTGCAAGAGAACGGAAGAGAGAGAAATCGACGTTTTTGATGTCGGCGTATCTTTCTTTTTCCTTATTGAAACGAACGTTGTCGTTCAATACCGTGGTGATTGCCTTGATCTGGGCGGGCGAGCTGATGCGTCCCATCATTCGCGGTATACTTCTTCTGTCGGGATGATTCCGAGCATCCATGCACGGGCGAAGTCCGTGGCATGAAGGTAAGAGTCTGTTTCTTCCAGTTCGGGTGTGTGTTCCATGTAGTTGGTGAGCTTGTAAAGTTGATAGCGCACCGTGAAGTAGCGGATAAACAGATCATCACTCATGGGCTTTTGAGGCATTTCAAGCCAGAAGTTTACGAACTTGTTGTTATGTATCGGATAAATGATCTCTTTTTCTCCATATTCCAGTTTGTCCCGAAGCCATGCATGCTTGTTGGTGTACTGGCGGAAAATGTTTTTAGTATTCAGCAAAGGCAACAGTTGGAGCAGCATATTGACAGCCAATCGTTGGTAGACTGCTTCGTCTTTATACTCGTATGACAATGCTTCGATAATATCACTCATCTGTTCGTAGTACGGCATCTTGCGGAGTTCCTTCTGCAATCCGCGGTAAGTGATGCCGGCATACATCCGGTTAACAAGCGGCTCGAAAGTGTTGCTTGATTTCTGGTCTGCCTTGATGTCTTCTTCATCCTCTTCATCGTAGTCGTCATCGTCTTTAGGAGCGCCTGTCGATGCAAGCATGAAACTCATCATCAGTAATTTGTCATAGCTTCCTATTTCTTCTTCGTAGAAGGCCTTCCACAGCTCCGGGAAACCGAGTCCGCTCAATCCTCCGTAGTTACTCCAGTTTATCAGGACACTGTTGCCTACCAGGCGTGCTTCTCCGTATCCATTCTTGAACTCTTCGTTCTTATAGATTTCGATGTATTTGCTTAGTTTTTTAAATACGAGTTTGGCCCTTCCGAAACAAATGAATTCGAATGCTTTTTTCACGTTGAATCCTTTATCCTGGGTAATCTCCGGCAGATTGACTTCAAGAGCCGGGTCGTACAGACCGAAGCCGTTATCTTTGGTATAGTGCTGTGCGGTGTTTTCTTCCGTTCCGTCTCCAATCAGAGATTCTATCAACACTTTTTCTTTCGCGTTCGGTTTCTGAATTTCTTTGACGGTGGGGATCAGTTCCTGATAGGTATCTTGCAGAAATTCTACGTTGTGGATAGTCTTCATCATATCCAATCCGCCAGGCGGCGTTCGGCCACCTTGTCTGTTAGTAAGCGGCGGATACTGCCGGACAATTGTTCTTTCGGCTGTTTCATCAATAGATTGATGGCGTTGATACGCATCTCACTATATTTGAAGCGCAGCAACTCTTCTACTTTCTGATTCTGTTCGGGCGACAAGGTCATCTCGGACAATACTTTGTAGGCTTCGTCACGACGTCCTGCGAACGGTCGCCCAGTGATTGCAGCACATATTCTTCCTGTAAATGGCTGGTCGGGGGATTTAATACGACGCCGATATAGCCTGCCCGCATATAGGTATCCAAAGAAGGCAGACAAGTGCAAAGATCGTCTTTTAATGCAGAATCGTTGGTCATCCAGGTGATATACGCCATCTTGAGAACGATTTCCGAACGGGTGAGCTCTGCACTTTCCCAGGGGAATACGTATGGAGAATAAATCTCTTTGGCAGAGATGGACTGATAGACGTTCTTCAGATAGTCATAATGGCGGATCGCTTCTTCTTTGCTATCAAAATAATCATGGAGCGACGGGGCGTCCTTATGTCCTCCGTACCGGCTAAGATAGAGTCCGGACAGATACAGTGGCAGGATAGCCGCTACTACCGACGGTTCGTTATACCATTTTTCAAAAGCATCTTTACTGATACGGTGGTTCATGCCGGAGTATTGCGTACAGCGTAAAAAGTAAAGTAAGGTCTGTACCTGATATTTGGCACCGTCTTTAATTATTCCCGGAACAAGTGTCTGGATTTCTTCCGTATTATAGAATCCGATACTCCATAGAGCCAGATAAAGTTCGACCGTATCTTTGCTTTGGAGGGCTTTGCGTGCTTCTTCCCGGTCGTTCAGAAAACGGCGGATCAGTTCCACATATTTGTTGGTGATACGCTCGCTGCTGTCTTGTTCTCCGATACCCGTACAGACTGCAATGCCGCGTTTCACGGAGGCAAATCGTTGCAGGCCGTTGTCGCAGATCACCGAGAACAGATGGAGATAACTTTCGGGGCATCCTTCGTCCATCGTTTCCACGATAGCTTGACGGAGACCTTCCTGCAGTTTGGCTGCCAGCAGTAACTTCCCTTCCAGTTCCAGCAACGGGCGGTAACCGCTCACGGCGATAGCTGGAGATGTCCCTGATTGAGGCGGTTGGCATTATTCTCGCTGGTCAATACGTTGTTGAGGTATTCAATGACAGTTTGGTTGCCTTCTGCTATTTGGGCGGCCATCCAGTTTTGGCAGTTCATCGCATCCTTGTATGTTTCTATTTCTTCCGGAGTGTTTCCTCCGTTCAGTATGGCTTGTTCGCTGAATCCGGTGGCACGTAGTTTTAGAAATTCCGTCAGCGCATCTATGATGTGACTGAAATGCAAAAGAGGATTCGCCGACCGCTGTGACCGGCGCGAATATCCATGAGTGTACGGACACCGTGCTTTGAGCTTCAGATAGGTGTGGAACAGGTTAGCATATTCGTCTCCCAATAGATAACGGAGCACTTTATTCAACTTTCCGTCGAAAAGATTGGCAACACTCTTTATCTTCTCTTCCTGAATAATATGTATGATGCAAGGCTCTAGTTTATCGCTGTATGTGCCATACCGGGTATCCATGTTGAAGTATTGCATAAATACATCCAACAGTGTCATTGTCTCTTTGTCTAAACTGGTTCTCTTTTTCGTTAACCTTTCCAGGTACGGAGCAATCCGTTTGTTTAATGCGTCATTATAAATGAGTCTCATGATTATTTTCGTTTTAAGTGTGTTTATAAGAAAATGATTACCAAAGTCTTCCCGACAGCATAGCCAATCGGATGAAGGTGATGGTAGATTCTTCTTTGAGTCCGGTGGGAGAGGATAAGTCTTCAGTTTCCGTATCGTCAATGAAGATACGGAAAATTCCGTCCTCGTAAGATTGCAGGGCGTTGGTGATTGCTTCTACTTCTGCGGCAGGTTTGCGTTATAGTTTACTGCAAACCCAACCTTGCCGGAAGTTGCTTTATTTTCCACTTCTTCCTGTGTGAGGTATTTCAGTACTTCGCTTTGTTGCAAGCGTTCATTATATTCACAGACTTGCCAACTGACGATGGCTTCAATCAACCCCTGTACATCGACAGGCGGAACAGGAAAATCGACAGGAATCTTTTCGATATTGCACTTTCGCTTTCCTAACTGTTTGACTTGGACATATACTCTCATATTCTCTTTATTGGGTGATCTGAATACTTGATGTAATAGCATTCAGATCGGTTTCGGCTTCTTCGTCATAGACAAGCATAACAATGGTAAAAGTTCGCTTCTTGCTTTCTTGGAAATAGTGTAATACAATTTGTTGTATGTCTTCTCCCGGTTCATCAGGAGCTCCGATGTGCAGAGGGTTTGTAGTTCTTGTCATGGATAGCCCGTTGATGTTGACATTGCTCTGCTTATAGTCTTCCGCTGGTTCTCCTTGTGCATTTCGCGGGAGAGTGAGCGATAACTTCTTGATATGTTCAAACTCTTTTTGTGTATCGTAGGTCAGAGCGGTAATCGTCAGTTGGTTGGCGCCGTTGACGAGCCTAAGCAACGGAGGTTCTGCGCTGGGAGTCAATCCTTTCGCTCCTGTTATTTCCTCCAGTTGGTAGGATACTGGCAACTGAAATTTGTTTCTGCATCGTAATAAGAAAGCCATGTATCGTTATTGCCTACCGGAACGTATGGAGGATATTGACTGGTAGAAGAACTGTTGGCAGTCTCCCTGCCTGATTGGTTACCATTTTCGTTTTCTTCTTCCAGTTCACCATTCAGATAGGCTTCTACAATACCGCTTTCCCATTCGCCGCGTATGTCCTGATAAAGAGGGGGAACGTTCTTGCAAAGCATCAAGAAGCTGAACAGGAAAATACAAAAGATACCAAGCTCCCCAAGGATTGAAACGGTGCGTTGCGCATCGGCTTTTTCAAATTTATAGCTGCATACATAGATGATTCCCAGTAGGAAACCGCTTAATAACCCGCCGATATGTGCAGCGTTATCAATCCCGGCTTTCATGCCATAAACCAGATTGTAACCGACAAAAATAAGGATACTGGTCAATAACGCTTTCCGTTGTTCCTTTGCGATGCGATGGAAGAACAGGAAGGCGAGGAATATACCGTAGAGTCCGAAGATGGCTCCGGAGGCTCCGGCACTGATTGTCTCGCCGTGCATATAAAGACTGAATACTGCCGAGCATAATCCGGTCAGTAAATAAGACATGAACATCCGACGGCTTCCTATCAGTCCTTCCAGTAGAAGTCCTACGTACATGAAAGCGTACATATTCATCAGGAGATGAAAAGCACCGATATGTATGAAGTTGCAGGTCACTGCACGCCACCAGTCGCCTGTAAGGGTCAGCGGTCCGAAGTCGGCTCCCCATTTCAGCAGTGATAAGGTGGAAGGAGACATGATTCCCACTCCGGATGCAATCATCACAATAAATACAAGGATGTTGAGGTCTATCAGGATAGGTGTTGCCATAAAACCTTTGCGGGGAATAAAGAACGACCAGAAAGAGTTCCTTTTCTTTTCTTCCTCCAGATAGGCTTTCTCTTCTTCTGTGAGCGGACGGTTACACTCTTCCTCGAAATCTTTTGCCTTTTGGGTTAGCTCTTCCGGGGTAAGGGATGTTTTTATTTCTTCCATCGTCTCGCGTAGCTTTTGTATATTTTTTCTGTTCTTTCCATAGTCTACAAATTGTACGGAAGAGGATTGGCTGCGCACAGCTACTTCTCCGTCGCTTCCCGGTTCTATGGTGAAGGTTATTTCCTCTCCATGAGAATACATATTGAACGGGACTTCGAATCGTGCTCCTTCCGGAGTCACTTCCTCGATATTCCACTCCAGCTTTGCGAAGCTTCGAGAGCTAGTATAAGGATTTCTGTTTTTGATAAACCCGGTAAATGCAGTTGGTCGTTATATGAAGGTTTGAGTGCCATATTTCTATTCTTATATAGAGTCGTCGATTAAAAATTACTTATCTCACTGACAAATGTATAGAATAATAATGAAAAATAATAGAATGTGACAAATAAAAAAGCATCCACTTCCTAAGAAGGGATGCTTTTATGAGATTTGATAGAGTATTTATTACTTTTTGTAGAATGCCAAGTCTTCTTTATCGAAGTTTTCGATGAAGTTTGAGTGCTTTTCTACTTCCGCTTCTGCATAGTTCAAATATACATGTGCAGATTTGGAGAACAGTTCGGAAGCCTTGCTGGCATCTTGAATCAGCAGGTGACACATGATTATGTCAGCAGCCATTTCCACCAGTTTGCGAGCGGTGAAGTCAAGCAATTCCTGGTCTTGTACTTCTTTCACTGCATTGGTGCTGACTTCGAATTTGTCAGCCATCTTTTTCAGACGAGACATCAGCGGTTCCATTTCCGGTGAGCAAGGAATGGTTTCGAACTCGCGGATGGTAGCGATGTACGAACCATTGGTTACGTAACGGATAGCGGCTACTGTCTGCAACTGGGTAGTTCCTTCGTAGATGCTGGTGATACGTGCGTCGCGATAGATACGTTGGCAAGCATATTCCATCATGAAACCTGAACCGCCGTGAATCTGAATACAGTCGTAAGCGTTTTGGTTCGCATATTCAGAGTTCATACCTTTAGCCAGCGGAGTAAAGCTGTCTGCTAATTTAGCATATTTCTTTTGTTCCTGGCGTTCTTCCGGAGTCAGTTTACGTTCGCGGGCGATGTCGTCCAATGCTTTGTAGATGTCTACGTAGCGAGATGTTTGATACAGTAAAGCACGTCCGGCATCCAGTTTGCCTTTCATGATAGCCAGCATGTCATACACAGCCGGGAATTCGATAATTGCTTTTCCGAACTGCTTACGGTCTTTAGCGTATGCCAAACCTTCATTGTAAGCTGCCTGGCTCAATCCTACAGATTGTGCGGCAATACCCAGACGGGCACCGTTCATCAGAGCCATTACGTATTTAATCAAACCGAGTTTGCGGTCACCGCAAAGTTCAGCTTTTGCATTCTTATATACCAATTCGCAGGTAGGAGAACCGTGGATACCGAGTTTGTTTTCGATACGGCGTACGTTCACGCCACCCTGACGCTTGTCATAGATGAACATAGACAAACCGCGTCCGTCTCTTGTTCCTTCTTCCGAACGTGCCAGTACGAGGTGAATATCCGCGTCACCATTTGTGATGAAACGTTTCACACCGTTCAGTAACCAGCATCCGTCTTTTTCGCTGTAAGTAGCTTTCAGCATAACAGATTGAAGGTCGGAACCAGCATCCGGTTCTGTCAAGTCCATTGACATGGTTTCACCTTGGCAGATGCGTGGAATAAAGCGGCTGTGTTGGTCGGAGTTACCAAACTCATAAAGAGTTTCGATACAGTCCTGCAATGACAGATGTTTCCGAAACCTGCGTCGGCAGCAGCCACGATTTCTGCACACATGGTGTACGGGGTGATCGGGAAGTTCAGACCGCCGAACTTACGTGGCATGGTCATACCGTTCAAGCCGGCTTTCACCATTGCGTCCAGGTTCTGTTTGGTTCCTGATGCATATTCTACGCGACCATTGGCACAGTGAGGACCTTCTTCGTCTACACCTTCTGCGTTAGGGGCAATGATTTCTCCTGTGATTTCTCCGGTAATCTCCAACACTTTGTCATAAGAGTCTACAGCATCTTCGAAGTCCAGCGGAGCATAATCGAATTCATCTTTATCTCTGTAATTGCGTTCTTTGAGTTCGCAAATACGTTTCATCATCGGATTGTTCAAGTGAAACTTGAGTTCCGGTATGTCTGTATAATAATTAGCCATCTTTCCTTACTTGCTATTTTGTTTATAATACTTAATCATCTTCGGCACAACTTCTTCGATAGTTCCGTTGATACGTAATCGGCAATCGTGTTGATCGGAGCATCCGGGTCGTTATTGATGGAGATGATGATACCACTTTCCTGCATACCGGCAATATGCTGAATCTGTCCGGAGATACCGCAAGCGATGTAGAGTTTCGGACGAACCGTTACACCTGTCTGACCGATTTGGCGGTCGTGATCTGCAAAACCTGCGTCAACAGCAGCACGGCTGGCACCTACTTCTGCGTGAAGTTCTTTAGCGAGGTCGAACAACAGGTCGAAATTTTCTTTCGAACCTACACCGTATCCGCCGGCTACGATAATCGGAGAACCTTTCAGGTTGTTCTTTGCCTTTTCTACGTGGCGTTCGATTACTTTCACTACATAGTCCGTATCAGCTACGTACTTTTCACATCGTGACGGATTACTTCTCCCTGATAAGTCGGAGAGAGGATTTCTTTCTTCATCACACCTTCGCGAACGGTTGCCATCTGCGGGCGGTGTTCCGGGTTCACAATCGTAGCAACGATGTTACCGCCGAAAGCCGGACGGATCTGATACAACAGGTTCTTGTAAGTTTTGCCTTCTTTCTTGTCTTCGTGGTCACCGATTTCAAGTGAAGTACAGTCGGCAGTCAATCCGCTGGTCAAAGCAGAAGAAACGCGCGGACCGAGGTCACGACCGATCACAGTAGCACCCATCAGACAGATTTGCGGCTGTTCCTCTTTGAAAAGGTTCACCAGGATAGCTGTGTGAGGAAGTGAAGTATAAGGGTAAAGTCCTTCGCCGTCGAAAACGTGAAGTTTGTCTACTCCGTAAGGAAGGATTTGTTTTTCAATATCTTTGAGCCGGTTCCGGCAACCACTG
>ENA-OQJH01000758-OQJH01000758.1-human-gut-metagenome-genome-assembly--contig:-NODE-758-length-16001-cov-3.620701_pt1 | contig 16001 bp, 20 predicted proteins | sample MGYA00242597_ERZ504763 | MGnify/ENA primary metagenome ERZ504763 (study PRJEB26092, sample SAMD00036359) | human gut metagenome | host: Homo sapiens | study: EMG produced TPA metagenomics assembly of... | reverse complement strand
GTGGTCCTTGTGCAGGGATGTGAGCGATATCATACAGCTCGTTTATTACTCAGTTATTTGGTGAGCATATGTACATCTCCAACGCAACAGGATGTTCCTCTATCTGGGGTGGTCCGGCTGCTACATCACCATATACAGTAAACAAAGACAGCAAAAAAAGGACCGGCCTGGGCTAACTCCTTATTCGAGGATAACGCTGAGCATGGTTTAGGTATGCAGATCGGTCAGGAAGTATTACGTGATCAGGCTATCGCAAGCGCTGAGAAATGTGCTGCTTCTGACAAAGCAAGCGCTGAGTTAAAGGCTGCATTTGATAAATTCGTTGAGACAAAGAACGATACAAAAGCAAATACACCTGCAACAGAAGCTCTTGTAGCAGAGTTAGAGAAAGCTGCAGCAGCTGGATGCCAGATGCTAAGGCAGCACTTGATAAGAAAGATTACCTCGCTAAGAAGTCCGTATGGATCTTCGGTGGTGATGGATGGGCATATGATATCGGATTCGGTGGATTAGACCATGTTCTTGCTTCCGGACATAATGTAAATGTTATGGTATTCGATACTGAGATGTACTCCAATACAGGTGGTCAGGCTTCTAAAGCTTCCAACATCGGTGAAGTTTGTCAGTTCGCTGCTGCTGGTAAAGATATCGGCAAGAAGAGCCTTGCAGAGATCGCTATGAGCTATGGTTATGTATACGTAGCACAGATCGCTCTTGGTGCAAACATGGCTCAGGCTGTTAAAGTTTTAGCTGAAGCAGAAGCTTACAACGGACCTTCTTTAATCATCGGTTATGCTCCATGTGAGTTACACGGTGTTAAAGGTGGAATGAACCACTGCCAGGATGAGATGAAGAAAGCAGTAGCTGCTGGTTACTGGAACTTATTCTCCTTCAATCCTGCACTCAAAGCAGAAGGAAAGAACCCATTTACATTGACATCTAAGCCAGGTGATGGTTCTTACCAGGATTTCCTGAACAACGAAACACGTTACAGCCGTCTGACAAGATCCTTCCCAGAGAGAGCACAGAAACTCTTTGCTGCATCTGAGGAAGCTGCAAAGGCTCGTTATGAGCACTTACAGAGACTGGTTGAGCTTTACAAATAAGCCGCAGATCTTGTCTGAATTGATGTAAATTCCCAAAGCCCGGAAAGGTATAAGCCTTTTCGGGCTTTTTGTAAGTCAGAAGCTGGTGATAAAATAAACTTTTGGTTACAGGATTATAACTGGAGCATGGAACAGATAGCAGGCGGTCCAATAGAATAAGATATATCTGTGAAAATATGTCGAAAATTATATCATAATTGTATACAAAGTATATAATTAGCATAATATGAAATTGTGTATTGACAAAAAATGGTAAAAACGTATAATAAAGGTACATATTGAGGGTAGTTCACATGCAAATGTACTAAACCAAAAAGTAAAACGCTTATGATTGCGTGTGCTTTTTCGGTTTTTTTGATTTTGAATGCAGATGCTGTGGAGCAATGTGATTTGTTGTTTAGAGGGGGGAAAACAAATGCAGCAAATTAATGGAAAGATTGCATTCGGAGGAATTGCGATTGGAAAAATCAAAGAAGTTTTTAAAGAAAACAATGTGGTAAGACGTGTGAAAATTGATGACACACAGGCAGAAATTTCACGTTTTAGAGCAGCCAAAGATCAGGCAACAGAAGAATTAAAGGCACTTTATGACAAGGCAGTCAAAGAAGTTGGTGAAGCAAATGCAGCAATTTTTGAAGTACATCAGATGATGTTAGAGGATGAAGATTATCTGGATTCTATTTGTAATATCATAGCAGTGCAGTCTGTGAACGCAGAATTTGCTGTAGCGACGACGGGAGATAATTTTGCAAGGATGTTTGCGGATATGGATGACGATTATATGAAAGAACGTGCAGCAGATGTAAAAGATATTTCTGAACGTGTGATCCGTATTTTATCCCGGAAGGAAGAAACTGTGCATGCGGCCGATGAAGAAAAATATATTATAGCAGCGGACGACCTTGCTCCAAGCGAGACAATTCAGTTAGAACGTGAGAGAGTGCTTGCATTTGTGACAAGACAAGGTTCTACCAATTCTCATACAGCCATTCTTGCCAGAACGATGAATATTCCGGCATTGGTATCAGCGGCAATTCCAAAAGGAGTGAATGGAAAGTATGCAATTATAGATGGATTTAAGGGTATTTTGATCCTTGATCCAGAGGAAGAAATATTAAAAGAATACGAGAAAAAACAGCAGAATGAGAAGAAACGTCAGGAATTATTACAGCAGTTAAAGGGAAAACCGACTGTTACAAAAGATGGAAAAGAGATCAAACTCTATGCTAATATTGGTGAGGTAAAAGATTTAGGAGCTGTTTTACAGAATGATGCGGCCGGAATCGGACTTTTCAGAAGTGAGTTTTTATATTTGCAGAGTGATCATTTTCCAACAGAGGAAGAACAGTTCCAGGCCTATAAAACGGTTGCAGAAGTGATGGCTGGAAAAAGGTGATCATCCGCACATTAGATATCGGAGCAGACAAGCAGATAGATTATTTTGGGCTTGATCGTGAGGATAATCCGGCATTGGGATATCGTGCAGTAAGAATCTGCCTGAACCGGCCGGAAATTTTTAAAACACAGTTAAGAGCGTTGTTGCGTGCAAGCATGTTTGGCAATATTTCCATTATGGTTCCTATGATCGCATCTGTATGGGAAGTGAAAAAAGTAAAAGAAATCATGGAGGAAGTGAAAACTGAATTGTCAACAGAGGGATTGCCATATAAAGAAGTTGAATTTGGAGTTATGATCGAGACTCCTGCAGCAGTTATGATCGCAGATGATCTAGCAAAAGAGGTGGATTTCTTTAGTATTGGAACCAATGACCTGACACAGTATACGCTTGCTATTGACAGGCAGAATGCAAAACTTGACCGTTTCTATGATTCACATCATCCGGCAGTACTCAAAATGATCCAGATGGTTATTGACAGTGCCCATGAAGAAGGAATCTGGGCAGGAATTTGCGGAGAACTTGGAGCAGACCTGACTTTGACAGAAACATTTGTGAAAATGGGTATTGATGAATTATCGGTATCACCTGCAATGGTGCTGCCTGTAAGAAATAAAATAATAAATGCATAATCTAAGCATAGGAGGAAATTAAAATGAAATCATTCAGTTACACAGTAAAGGACGAGTTGGGTATTCATGCAAGACCGGCGGGAATGCTCGTAAAAGAGGTTAAAAATTTTAAAAGTAAAGTAACTCTCGAAAAAGACGGAAAAGTAATTGATGCAACCCGTCTGATGGCAGTTATGAGTATGGGAGTAAAAAAGACCAGACTGTGACTATAACAGTGGAAGGTGCTGACGAAGATGCGGCATATGATGCATTAAAATCTTTCTTTGAAACAAATTTGTGAGATAATTAGTTATTGTGTACAGGTTTTTGAAAAAAAGTATGGTGGATATTAACAAAAAAACAAAATAATAAGAATAAAACTTGACATAATAAACAATGAATGCTACAATTTATTTAGATAGAAACAGAGTACATTGGATTGTTACTGGTAAGCAGGCAAAACCAAATTTTTACATATCTGGCTTAGATTTTGTAAAATTTGGTTTTTTTAAATTTTTAGGGACAAAAACGGAGTGGAATATGGTTATCCAGAAAGTGATTAATAACAATGTAATATCAGCATATGATGTGAATCAGCAGGAAATTGTTATCATGGGTAAGGGAATCGGGTTTAAGGCGCATACGGGAGAACTGATTGATGAAAGCAAAATCGAGAAGGTTTTTCGTATTGAGAATGAGAATCTTTCCAGACAGTTTCAGGAACTTTTAGAAAATATTCCATTAGAGCACATGCAGCTTACCAGTGATATTATATCCTACGCAATAAAGAATCTGAATGTACAACTGAATCAGAATATATACATCACTTTGACAGATCATATTAATTTTGCAATCCAGAGACAGTCGCAGGGATTCAATTGAAGAATGCATTACTTTGGGAGACTAAGAAGTTTTACCATCAGGAATATCTAATGGGAAAATATGCAGTTGATCTTTTGAATGAGAAGCTGGGTACAGAGTTTACGGAAGATGAAGCAGGATTTATAGCCCTGCATTTTGTGAATGCAGAATACAACACGACGATCAATGATACATTTGAAATGACGAATATGATTCAGAAGATTTTAGAACTGGTCAGGCTGGAAATGGGAATTGAGTTTGATGAGGAATCCCTGCATTATGAGAGATTTATCACTCATCTTAAGTTTTTGGTACAGCGCCTTTACCGGCATGAATTGTTGAAAGATGAGGAGATTGAATTTGCAAGGATGATGGAAAATAAGTATCCGAAGGAATATGAATGCAGTAAACATATTGCTGAATATATTGAAAAGGAATATGGCAGCGGAATTGCCAGCGAGGAAATCATGTTTCTGGCGATACATATAAAACGTGTGTGTATGGCAGGATAAACCTGACAATAATACAGCAGAAAAGAGGTATGGAAATGTTTGATTTTTTAAGAAAAAATGAAAAAGGGATTGAGATAGTTCACCAGTAAAAGGAAAAACGGTTGCGATCAGTAATGTAAGTGATCCAACTTTTGGAGAGGAGATTTTAGGAAAAGGTGTTGCAATTATTCCTGCGGAAGGCAGGATATATGCACCGGCCGATGGTACGATTGAGATGTTATTTGATACGATGCATGCAGTAAGTATGACGACTTCAGAAGGTGTAGAACTGCTCATACACATAGGACTTGATACGGTTGCATTAAAGGGAGAACATTTTACTGCATATAAAGGCAATGGTGATTCTGTGAAAAGGGAGAACTGTTGATAGAGGCTGATCTTGACGCAGTAAAAAAAGCCGGTTATGACGTGATCACGCCTGTGGTTGTGTGCAATACATCAGATTATCAGACAGTGGAAACAGTGACAGATCAGGAAGTAGAACCTGGCGACACAGTATTGATCCTAAATAAATAAAGCGCAATATACAGTTGTTAGTGTGAAAAATAAGATTTTTCACACGCAAGAATGGAGATTAAAATGTATTTTAGCCGTACTTATAACGGCATAAAATAAAACGAAAAGGGATAAAAAAAAGGAGGAGCTTTTATTATGATGAAGTATTTACAGAAATTGGGAAAAGCATTAATGCTTCCTGTAGCGTGTCTTCCAATCTGTGGTATCTTAATGGGTATTGGATATGCGCTATGTCCATCTACCATGCAGGGGGGCGATGTTTCCGGTATCGTAGAGATGATCGGTTTCTTCCTTGTAAAAGCAGGAGGAGCTTTGATCGATAACATGGCAATTCTTTTTGTTATCGGTGTCGGCGTTGGTATGGCAGATGATAATGATGGTACAGCAGCTCTTGCAGCTTTGGCATCATGGTTAATGATGACAAACCTTCTTTCTACAGGGGTTGTTACAACGTTAATGCCGGTAATTGCAGAGAATGAGACAAAAGTGCTTGCATTCAGTAAGATTGCAAACCCATTTATCGGTATCCTTGCCGGTATCATCGGTGCAACATGCTACAACAAATTCAAAGGTACAAAATTACCTGACTGGTTATCATTCTTCAGTGGTAAGCGTTGTGTAGCAATCGTTTCAGGTGTTGTTTCTATCATTGTATCCGCAATCTTATTATTCATCTGGCCTTTATTATTTGGAGCATTAGTTTCAATCGGTGAAGGAATTGTTGGATTTGGTCCTGTTGGTGCAGGTATTTATGCGTTCTTAAACAGATTGCTGATTCCAACCGGATTACATCATGCACTTAACAATGTATTCTGGTTCGATACAATCGGACTTGGGGATTTACAACATTTCTGGGCAGGCGAGACGTCTGCAGATGTAACATGGGATTTAGGTATGTATATGTCTGGATTCTTCCCATGTATGATGTTCGGTGTTCCGGGTGCAGCTCTTGCTATGATTCAGACGGCTAAGAGTAATAAGAAGAAAGTTGCAATCGGTCTGGTTGCCTCCGCAGCTGTCTGTGCATTTGTCTGTGGTGTTACAGAGCCATTTGAGTTTGGGTTCATGTTCCTTGCACCGGCACTTTATGTTGTATACGCATTATTATATGGTATCTTCACAGTGATCACGGTATTAGTTGGATTTAGAGCAGGTTTTAGTTTCTCTGCTGGAGCAACAGACCTTCTTTTCTCTGCAACCCTTCCGGCAGCGAAGAATACCTGGATGATCATTCCACTTGGTATTGCAGCATTTATTGTATTTTATGTTGTATTCCGTTTCGCTATCACAAAGTTTGATCTGAAAACTCCTGGTAGAGAAGACGATGATGTGGAAGCAGAGAAAAATGTCGACCTTGGGAGCAGTGATTATACAACTGTAGCGGCAGCAATTTTAGAAGGCGTTGGTGGTGCAGCAAATATTAAAAGTATTGATAACTGTATTACAAGACTTCGGCTTGAAGTAAAAGACAGTTCTTTAGTAGATGAGAAGAAAATCAAATCAGCAGGGGCTGCTGGTGTTATCAGACCAAGTAAAACAGCTGTTCAGGTTGTCATTGGAACAAAAGTCCAGTTCGTAGCTGATGAGTTCAAAAAATTATGTAGATAATCAAAAACATAATATTTGTGAAATGAAATCATATTTAAGAAAAAATAATCCCTTTTTTGACAGAGGCGGTTCCGGTTGGAATCGCTTCTTTGTCATCTATACGATTTTTAATGAAAATATAAAGTTTCACAGTCCACATGTTTAACATAATGGAAAATAATTTATTGTTTACAAAGAAAAACGATAATGATAGAATAACCATGATATATTGCGAAAAAAATCAGAAAGGGGGAAGAAGTGAACACAGATGGCTGGTTTATGGCAGATGGTATTCAGACAGCTTCAACCCCGGAAAAAGCGGATGGTGCCGCAGAATGTACGACTTTTGAACCGGAATAAGCCGGAAGAGAGTGGACAGATGCACACGCAGGAACAGGAAAGGACACAAAAGGACGTGGAAAATGAAGATTTACTGATCAGTCAGATCGATGAGTTTCGCGAGAAAGCAAAACAGCTTCAGGTGCTTTTAGAGGCAAAGGAGAGTAAGGCAGCGGAACTGCAGTCACTTGTGGATGAGAGAGCCGGCAAAGCACAGGAGTTAGAACATATTTTAACAGAACGTCAGGAAGAGGCGGACAAGATCGTTACTGAGTTTGGAAGAAAGGTAGATGCGCTTGCGGATAAAGTGACGACGAAAATGGCTGAGATTGAGGCAGGTCTTAGCGGACAGGTGCTGATATCCGAAAGACCAGTGAGGAACAGATTGCCTTAAATCGCAGGATGAATGAGGAACAGACAGCTTCTAACCGGAAATTAAATGAAGAACAGATCGCTGCGAACAAACAGTTCTTAGAGGAACAGGCGATTGCAAATAAGAAGCTCAGCGAGGGACAGATTGCGGAGGTCAAAGAACTGTTAGAGAATGCAACGTCACAGTTGGAGTCCATTAAGACGGATCTTTCTGAAAAAGTACACACGGAAAATGTCAAATGTTATCGCAACATACAGGATCTGTTCAATGAGTTTGATTCCAAGATCGAAAAAATGGACGAGATGGAGGGTGGTGTGGACTCTGTCAAAGGTTATGTGAAGCTGTTGTCCTGGTTTTCAATCTTAAATTTTGTAGTATTGATTATTTTTATTTTATACTCTATGGGAGTATTTCACTTTTAATGGTATACAACATGACGCCGGCATTGCCAGCGTCTGTTTCTTTCTTTTTTAAAATAAGAAAAGTGAATTTTGCAGCAATCAATATAATAGCTGCTATTTTTTAGGTAAAGAGAGGAATTTCATGAGCGCAGAAAAGAGAAAAGTTTGGGTTGTAGGGCACAAAAATCCTGATACGGATTCTATTTGTGCAGCTCTCTCTTATGCATATTTAAAAAATCAGACAGAAAACGATAAAACCTATGTGGCAAAACGTGCCGGAGCAGTAAATGCGGAGACACATTATGTGCTGGATTATTTTGGAGCACAGGAGCCGGAGTTAGTCACCTATGCGGGAACACAGATTAAGGATATCAATTTCAGAAGAACGGCAGGCGTAAGCAGCCAGATTTCCTTAAGACGTGCATGGGAGACCATGAAAAAATTAGAGGTTGTAACACTTCCGGTAACCAATCAGTTTGGAAAACTCGAAGGAATCATTGTTACGAAGGATATTGCAACGTCTTACATGGACGTTTTTTGATAATCATGTGTTATCCCAGGCACGAACACAGTATAAAAATATTGCCGCAACATTAGATGGAACGATTATTGTAGGGAATGAACATGCCTATTTTGTAAGGGGAAAGGTAGTGGTAGCTACTTCAAATCCGGAATATATGGCAGACTATATTGAGGATGATGATATGGTAATCTTAGGTGACCGGGAAGAGGCGCAGAAGCAGGCAATCGAGTCAAATGCGAGCTGTCTGATCATCGGTGGAGGAATCGAAGTCGGCGAGGACGTGCGCACTTTGGCAGAAAAACATGACTGCATCATTATTACGACACCGTTTGATACTTTTCTGTGGCACGTCTTATTAATCAGAGTATGCCGATCAAACAGTTTATGACACAGAAAAATATCATCACATTCGGAATTGAAGACTATGTCGATGAAGTGCGGGAGACGATGTCAAAAATCAGACACCGTGATTTCCCAATCTTAAATGAAAACGGTAATTATGCCGGAATGGTTTCACGCCGTAATTTGATGAATATGCAGAAAAAACAGGTGATACTTGTTGATCATAATGAGAAGGCGCAGGCGGTAGACGGGATTGACGAGGCTGAGATCTTAGAGATCATTGATCACCATCGTCTCGGCAGTCTTGAGACAGTTTCACCGGTATATTTTAGAAACCAGCCGCTTGGATGTACATCTACGATCATTTATCAGATGTATCAGGAAAAGAGTGTGGATGTGCCGAAACAGATCGCAGGTCTTTTATTGTCTGCAATTATTTCCGATACGCTGATGTTCCGTTCACCGACATGTACTCCGTTAGATAAATCAGTTGCGGAGGCTCTTGCAGTGATCGCGGAAGTGGATATTGAGACTTATGCGAAAAATATGTTCCAGGCGGGCAGTAATTTCAGTGGGAAAACGACAGAAGAGATTTTTTATCAGGATTTCAAAATTTTCCATACCGATGACTGTGATTTTGGCGTAGCGCAGATCAGTGCCATGAGCGGGAAGAGTTAGACAAAGTAGCAGAGCAGATACGTCCGTTTATGGTGCAGGTGCTTGCAGAAAAGAAGATCGATATGGTCTATGTTATGCTGACAGATATCTTAGAGGAATCTTCAAAGATTATTTTTGACGGGGAAAATGCAGGCAAATTTTAGGAGCTGCGTTCCGCAAAGAAGAACGCAGTGAGGGCATTTTATTAGAGGGAATCGTTTCAAGAAAGAAACAGTTCATACCGACGCTCATGAATGAGATGGCAGAGCGCCAGTAAGATGCAAACGCTGTTGTTCATACAATAAGTGTGAGAAAAAGTTAGATGCTAGGATTTCAGGTTTTGGAGAGACTCGCGTGGGGCCTCTCCACTTTTTTTGTATGCGCGCGAAAAGGTCGAATAATTCTTAAAACCGCATGCATAGCAGACCTCGGTGATCGGTGCCCCTTCCGCAATCAGATCCTTTGCAAGAAGCAGTCTTTTGGTCGAGAGATAATTGCCGATCGTGTAGCCGGTCTGCTCTTTGAATGTGTGCATCAGATAAGAGCGGCTTAGGAAAAAATGCGCAGACAAAGTATCAATGGAGATGTCTTCCGTCAGATGTTCGCCAAGATAATTTAACACAGCGATAATTTTTTCGTCGGAGGCAGAATCATTGATAAATTCAATGCCATCATGCATGGCGGCACGGTTTAACTGTATCATAAATTCCAAAAATAAAATTTCCTGATGCAGGGAAGCTGCAAAATCTTTATCGTTTTTAGCATGGTCAAGTGACTGTATCGCTGTCTTTAACTTTGCAGCACGCGAGCCGTGAAAACGCAGAACGTGGGACTGCTCAGCAGCAGCCTGTTTCAGACAATGTGAAAGATCACAGTCCGGCTCCTTGTAATTTTTTTCAAAAAGTCCGGCGAAACATAGATGATAATACGCTCATAAGGAGACTCCGACTGGATGATCGGCCGGTGCACCTCCCCCGCGTGAACCAGCACGATATCATTCGGGGCAAGCTGGTAAGAACGTCCCTCAATACAATAAGTGATATCACCATTCAACAGGATCAGGATCTTGTGAAAATCGTGATAGTGATAGGAAAACTCCTTTTTATTCTGATCTTTCAAGTGAAATAATTTAAAACTCGATGTCAGATAACCGACTTTTTATATTCCGGCATATAGGCACTCCTTCCGAATTAGATGAATAAAATGCTGTCAGGAAAAACAAACTGCCATTCAGGGAACTTTAATCCACCTTTTCCCCTGACATCAATCCAACCCTAACATAAAAAAGCACAATTTGCAATATACACAGCACTGGACGAGTATATATTTTAAAAAGTGTTTTATATAATAGAAACATATGAAAGAGACCAGTTACAGGAAATAAATGTTTTATAAACTTGAAATAATAAGATAGAAAAGAAGGAGAACGGCATGAAGAATTTCAGCAATTACAACGATTACAGTACAAAAGAAGAGTTACATTTTGAATCAAAAGCAGTACACGGAGCACTTGGTACGGAGCCGCTTACCGGAGCCGTCAGCATGCCGATCTTTCAGACGGCAACTTTCCGTCATCCGGAACTTGGGGAATCCACAGGATTTGCGTACAGTCGTCTTGAGAATCCGACCAGACAGGAATTAGAGCGTACCATGGCAATCTTAGAGGGTGGGATCAAAGGATTTGCATTTTCCAGCGGACAGGCAGCTAATATGGCAGTATTTTCCCTGTTAAATCCGGGAGATCATGTGATCTTATCTGACGATATTTATGGTGGAACATTCCGTATCATCGGCGATGTTTTTGGAAAATACGGAATCGAGCACACTTATGTGGATATGTCGGAACTTGATGAGGTAAAGGCAGCAATCCGCCCGAATACAAAGATGTTCTTCATTGAGACACCAACCAACCCGATGATGAAAGTGGCAGATATCCATGCACTTTCTGAGATCGCAAAGGGTATCGGAGCACTTACGGTTGTAGATAATACGTTTTTGACACCGTATTTCCAGAAACCGTTACAGCTTGGAGCAGATATCGTAACACACAGTTCCACGAAATATTTAGGAGGACACAATGATACGATTTCCGGTATCGTAGTTGTAAAGGATAACGAGGAGATCGCAGAAAAGATCCATGTTCACATTAAATCCCATGGCAGTCAGCTTGCACCGCTTGACAGCTGGCTGATCTTAAGAGGAATCAAGACTCTGGCAGTTCGTATGGACAGACATAATGAAAATGCAAAGAAAGTTGCGGAGTGGCTCAGAACACAGCCGAAAGTACAGAAGTATATTATGTGGGATTTGAGGATCACAAGGATTATGCAGTGACCAAAAAACAGACGACGGGTTTTGGCGGAATGATTTCATTTACCGTTGACAGCTTTGAAACAGTAAAGAAAATCTTAAAGGGTGTTGATATGATCATGTTTGCAGAGAGCCTTGGCGGAACAGAGACACTGATCACTTATCCGACCACGCAGACACATGAAGATACACCACTTGATATCAAGGAAAAACTTGGCATCACAGATTGTTTCCTTCGTATGTCAGTCGGAATCGAGAATGCAGATGATATCATCGCAGATCTTGACCGTGCAATGAATGCGTAAAAACGCAGCGCAGAAATGAGGATTACCATGAAATTTACAAAAATGCAGGCATTTGGAAATGATTATGTATATATTGATGCCATTCATCAGAATATTACAAATTTACCGGAGCTGGCACGTTTTGTCAGTGACAGACATTTTGCAATCGGATCGGACGGTATGGTTTTAATCTGTCCGTCTGATAAGGGAGATTTCCGGATGCGGATGTTTAACCCGGACGGTTCAGAAGGCGAAATGTGTGGCAACGCACTTCGTTCTGTCGGGAAATATGTCTATGACCATAAACTGACGGATAAGACAGAACTTGTGATCGAAACACTTGGTGGAATGCAGCATTTGAACCTGACTGTGACGGATGGATTAGTATCTAATATCCGGGCGGATATCGGGGAGCCGAGACTGAATACGAAAGTAATTCCTGTAAATACAAATTTAGATCAGTTCGTGGAACAGCCGGTGGAGGTTTTAGATAAAACATTCCATATTACAGCAGTATCTTGGGGTAATCCACACTGTGCAATGTTTGTGGATTCTGTTGCAGACCTTGATGTGGAGCGTTACGGAAAGACGATCGAACATATGACATCCCTGTTTCCAAACAAGACGAACGTCACATTTGCTGAGTTTGTAAAACGTGATTATATCAAGATCCGTGAGTGGGAGCGTGGAACCGGCGAGACGATCGGATGTGGGACAGGCTGTTCGACAGCGGTTGTCGCAGGTGTTTTAACTGGAAGAACAGACCGCAAAGTTACTGTGGAGCAGATCGGTGGACCGCTTTTGATCGAGTGGGATGAAAAAACGAACCATCTGTTTATGACGGGACCATCACACACCGTATTTGAAGCGGAGATTGATGCGTCACATGTTTTAGAAAAATAATAGAAATTGTTACTGTTCACGCGGGGACTTGGCATCTGCTGTCAGGTTGTGCGCCAGAGAATGAATTTTGTGAACAGCAGCAGAAATTTGATATCGGGGCTGCCGTGCAGAATGTACGGCGGCTTTTCATGGTTTGAAGTTGTACATTAAGAATAAGGACGATTTATCATAATAATTGCCGGAAATGAAAATTAAAAAATGATATCTTTGCAGTTTTAAATTGTCCGGAACCGGAGGAAAAATGAAATTAAGTAAGATTTGTGAAAAGATAAAATATGAATGTTTACAGGGAAGCATGGATGCAGAGGTCAGGGACATCATCTATGATTCGAGAAAGATTGCAAAAGAAACCATGTTTGTCTGCATGGTGGGAGCAGTGACGGATGGTCATAAATATATTCCGGATGCGGTGGAAAAGGGGGCAAGCGTCATTGTTGTGGAGCGCGATGAAGAAGCTGCTCAGATCCCGGATACGATCACGGTGTTAAAAGTGGAGTCTGCCCGCTATGCACTGGCACTGATGTCAGCAGCGCTGTTTGACTATCCGGCAGAAAAACTGATTACGATCGGACTGACCGGTACAAAAGGAAAGACAACCACAACATACATGATCAAAAATGTGTTGGAAGCGGCCGGCAAAAAAGTTGGACTTATCGGAACGAATCGGTGCAATGATCGGAGATGAAAAGATTCCGTCTAAAAACACAACACCGGAATCCTACGAACTGCACCGCATGTTTGCATCTATGGTGGAGGCAGGCTGTGAGTATGCGGTGATGGAGGTATCATCCAGGGACTTAAGATGGACGTACAGCGGGAATCATGTTTGATTATGGTGTGTTTACCAACTTTCCCCAGATCATATCGGACCAAATGAACATGCATCTTTTGAGGAATATTTAGAATGTAAGAGCATGCTATTCCGCCAGTGCAAGATTGGTATTTTAAATGCGGATGATGAGCATAGCGAGGCAGTTGCAGCAAACCATACCTGTGAGATCCACAGTTTTGGCGTAGAGGATAATAATGAAAAAACATTTCTTGGGAAGCCGCTTGATCTGGTTGCAGCGGATCTTGGATTTATCAAGGAGAATGGAAAACTCGGTATGCATTTTCATGTAAAAGGCTGCATGGACTGTGAGGCAAGAGTGCATATTCCGGTAGATTTTCGGTATACAATTCACTGGTGACCATGTTGGTATGTCATCTGGCAGGAATTTCGGATCAGGCGATCTTAGATGGTTTAAACAAGGTACAGGTTAAAGGCCGTGTGGAAATGCTTCCGGTATCAAAAGATTATTACCTGATTATTGACTATGCACACAACGAAGTCAGCACCAGAAGCGTGCTTACAACATTGATGGAATATCATCCGAAACGCCTGATCTGTGTGTATGGCGGCGGTGGAAACCGTTCAAAACTGCGCCGTTATGATATGGGAGAGGTGACCGGTGAGATGGCGGATCTCTGTGTACTGACCTGCGATAATCCGAGAGACGAAGAAATCCGTGATATCAATAACGATATTAAAGTCGGACTGGCAAAGAGCAATGGAAAGTATATCGAGATCGACGACAGAAAAGAAGCAATCGCTTACTGCATGGTAAATGCCCAGCCGGGAGATATGATCGTACTGCTCGGAAAAGGGCATGAGGATTATCAGGAAATCCGTGGCGTGAAGTATCATTTTGATGAACGTGAGGCAGTGGCTGAGATCTTAGAGGAGATCAAAGAAGGAAAACGTGTACGCACGGTGTAATTGCTGATAACAGGAAGTGTGTGGAAGATGCAATCGATGGATTGGAACAACGGGTTTGCCCGAAAAGCGGGAAAATATTTTATTGTAATACCACACGAAGTGAACGAAATTGGAGGAAATATTTTGAATACAATTACTGTAGAAGAACTGGCACAGAACGGAACAGAGGGACTGCAGCTTATAGATGTCCGTCCGGAAAATGATTTCTCGCACGGAGCGATCGAGGGCGCTGTTAATCTTCCATTAGAAAAGATTGAAGCGGGTGAGACAGCTATTTTAAAAAAAGATCAGCCTGTTTATCTGTACTGCCATGTGGGTGAAAACAGCGTGATGCAGCTGAAATATTAGAGGACGATGGGTTTACGACTGTCAACTTAGAGGGTGGTTACCGCGCATGGTTAAGATATCAGCTCACGCGCGTGACAATGGAGGACGATTCAAGAAAAGAGCGCACGGAGCAGATTGAAAAAAGCCTGATCAAAAAATTCAGAAAACCAATCTGGAGCCGTTTCACCAAAGCACTGCATGATTATGAAATGATAAAGGACGGCGATAAGATTGCAGTGTGTATTTCCGGTGGAAAAGATTCCATGCTTTTGGCAAAACTGTTTCAGGAATTATACCGACACGGAAAACGCAATTTTGGACTTGTTTTTTTGTGCATGAATCCGGGTTACAACGAGGAAAACTGGCGTATTATTCAGGAAAATGCAAAACTTCTTGATATTCCGCTCACGACATTTGAAACACAGATCTTTGATTCTGTTGCGGAGGTGGATAAGAATCCGTGTTACCTGTGTGCAAGAATGAGAAGAGGATATCTGTACTCCAAGGCAAAAGAGTTAGGCTGTAACAAGATCGCGCTGGGACATCATTTTGACGATGTGATCGAGACGATCCTGATGGGAATGTTGTACAGCGGCAAAGTGGAGACCATGATGCCAAAACTTCACAGCCAGAACTTTGAGGGCATGGAACTGATCCGTCCGCTGTATCTTGTCAAAGAAGAGGATATCAAGGCATGGCGTGATTACAACCGCCTGCAGTTTATCCAGTGTGCATGCCGTTTTACTGAAAACTGTACAAGCTGTGGCGGGGCAAAAGGTTCGAAACGTGAGGAGATGAAAGATCTTGTGACGGAACTTCGCAAAAAGAGTGAGTTCATCGACAGTAATATTTTCAATAGTGTCAGCAATGTGAATTTAAAGACCATCATTGGTTATAAGAAAGATGGAGAGTATCACAATTTCCTGGATAATTATGATGCTGAGTAAAAGCGGATTTTTCGGGTAAAAGTGGGCGAATAAATATGGTAGAAAATCGAGGCGAAAATCCTTACTTTTAAAGTAGGGATTCGTTTGGTGTTGAGAAAGGAATCCTGCGTTGCGGGGTTCCTTTTTTGGTTTGCGCGCCATGGGCGCGCTCTAATGGGTGAAAGTCCCGAACACGCCTAGGCAACGAGGAAGTGTATAGCAGAACAGCAAGGGTGTCCATCGTGAGGTGGAATCTGAAGGAAGCTGT
>ENA-OQJH01000757-OQJH01000757.1-human-gut-metagenome-genome-assembly--contig:-NODE-757-length-16026-cov-3.714070_pt1 | contig 16026 bp, 15 predicted proteins | sample MGYA00242597_ERZ504763 | MGnify/ENA primary metagenome ERZ504763 (study PRJEB26092, sample SAMD00036359) | human gut metagenome | host: Homo sapiens | study: EMG produced TPA metagenomics assembly of... | reverse complement strand
ATCGATAAGAAGTTAATGGAAAGGATATTATCGCCGTTCCGTTAGTGGACGAGAGTGAGATGCGGATCGGTTACATTATGCATCGAAAGGGAATGACGAGCAGGATCGGAACGGCTTATCTGAATGCGTTAAAAAATATATGGAACCGGGAATAGGATGATCCTGGTTTCAAAATAATGAAATTGTAAATAAATGATTATAATAGGTTGTCTATAGTTTTAAACTATGGACAACCTATTCCGGCGTTTCGTCTGACACACAGCGGTGTAAAACCGGAAACGGATGCGAGCCTTAGAAATATGGTGGAGGCAGCGAAAAAACTGAGGGCAGAACAGGCATAGAAATGGAGTACAGATATGAAAATTTCCGAGATATATACTAAGAAAAAGAAAAGTCTGTCATTTGAAATTTTTCCGGTTTGTTGATGATTACAGGATTGCGGAAATAAATGTTCCGGTCATTCCGGGAATCATGCCGGTGATCAATGCGGCTCAGATCAGACGGATGGTAACGATGTGTGGAGCTTCTTTTCCGGTACGGTTTCAGAAAATTATTCATAAATATGAGGATAATAAAGAAGCGCTTTTTGATGCAGGAATGTCTTACGCATTAAGTCAGATCATAGATCTGCTTGTGAGTGATATCGATGGAATACATTTATATTCTATGAATAATCCACTGGTTGCGAGAAAAATCTGTGAGGGAATCCGGCATTTATATACGAAAATGGCTGAAATGGCTTGGAATATGCTGTGAGTGGAACATGATTTTATAATATTAGAAAGCTGTGGGCGAAATCAGAAAAACAGAGTCTGGTTTCGCCCGATTTTTTTGAAATTAGTTTACATAATATTGAAAAATGGGTGAATTATAAAAAAATGACTTTAATTCGCCCGTGATTTCCATAATCTTTGGGAGATTAATATTCAAAAATGTGTTTTTTCGCCCAATCGGCAGGTTTAATGGCAGATAGAGAGAATATTTTGGGTGAAAATCTTAAAATATATGAGAGATTCATCCATTTCTATAAAAATCCATGAGAAATCTCTACAATAAAAAGCAAAGAATGTCTTGACATATATAGACTATCTATATAATATATATGCATAGACAGTCTATATATAGTAAAGCGAACAAAAATAAAGCGGGAAAACGAGGGAGGATTCATATGTTAAATAAATCACTGATCCAGGGCAGCCTTTCCATGCTGATCCTGCGTCTTTTAGATGAAAAGACATGTACGGGTATGAGATGATCGAGACACTGCGCAGCAGATCGGAAAATGTATTTGAGTTAAAGGCAGGGTCACTTTACCCACTTTTACATACGTTAGAGGCAAATAATCTGGTCACTGCCTACGAGGATGACGCAAGCGGAAAAACACGCAAATATTACCACATTACCAGAGAAGGCAGACGCATTTTAAAAGAGAAAAAAGAAGAGTGGAACACTTATGCCGCAGCAGTCACCAATGTGCTCTCCTGCAGGGGAGCGGAGGCGTGTGTCTGAAAACCAGAGAAAACTGTATTTGGATTATATAAAAATATTGGAATAACACAGAAAGATATTGAGGCAGCAAGATGTTGGAATGATGCATAAAAATATTGGGGCAATAAAATTTTGGAACAACGCAGGAAAATGTTGAAAAAATACATAAAAAATACGAGAACAAACGAAATGCGAAAAAAGGGAAAGGATACATATTCATGGAATACACAGAATATATGGAAACTCTGAAAGAGCAGATCCAGAATAAGCGTGCCAGAGCGCTTGTGTCAGAAGAAATAAACGGGCATATAGAAGAACAGGCACAAGGCTATGAGGAAGAAGGAATGAGCAGGAAGATGCAAAAAGAGAGGCAGTGCGGCAGATGGGAGATCCGGTGGAAACAGGATGTGCCTTAAACCGGATCCACAGACCGGCGTTTCCGTGGAAATTATTTGTGCTGGCGGTATTTCTGACCGGGGCATCCATGCTGATATCACTGACTATTGATGCGAAAATCAATGAGGGCGGAGTACAGGCGGCGCAGGTCGGTTCGCTGTTTATGGTCAATGCAGTCAGTTTTGCAATGATCTTTGTGATCATGTACTTCGATTACACATGGTTGTTTTTGCATATCCGCGCAGTATATGCTTTGTATATGATCTGCCTGTGTCTGGTGTGGTCGGGTGGCATCCTTGGAAACTATCAGACAGCGCTGCTGGCAAGTTACAGTGTACAGGTGCTGCTGCCAGTGATCTTTGCGGGAATTATTTATCAGTACCGGGGACAGGGATCTCAGGGAATTTTAAAATCAGCCGGCTGGATCATTATCCCGTTTATGGTATTAGCAGCAGGGCTCATTTCACTGCCGAAGAGTAATGGGGCGGTTGTGGAAAATGCGTGGTCTGTCTGTTCCTGCTGGTGGCATCTGTGCTTCGTGGAATATTTGGAAACGAAAAGAAAAAATACCTTGTAGAGCTGGCATTGCTTGTGGCTGGTATTCTGGGGGTTGGTGTGGCTTTTTTTTATAAGTATACGTTCCTGCCAGGCGGCTATGTGCTCGCCAGGCTTACGCATACAGGTGAATTTGGATATCAGAACAGAATGATAAAAGATGCGGTTGCTCGATACAGCCTGTTTGGAAACCGGACATTTCTGATGCAGGGGACAGGATCGGACGGCGAATATCTGCTGGGAAATATATTTTGTTATTTTGGGATCATTGCGGGCGTTCTGGTCATTGCTGCTTTTGTGTGGTTTTTGATCCATGCGCTGCGTCAGTCTCTACTACAGGGCAACCGGATGGGCTTTCTGTTGGGGATGGCGTGCAGTATCGGGTTGATCGTGCGTGTGATGGTAATTTATATTATGGTAAATTTTGGATATGGCGTAATTTATACAGTGGCAGTTCCGTTTTTTTCCACAAATGTGATCTTAGCGGCAGTCAACGGGATTTACGTCGGGTTGCTATTTTGCGTGCTGCGGAATAAAATGATATTAAAAGAACCGCGCAGCGAAAAGAAAAATGCGACGGTTTAAAGATCAGAAAGAAAGGTATATCCGACATGAATTACATCGATATGCATTGCGATACGTTAGCGAAGGCAGCCGCACAGCAAAAAAAGACGGCAGGGGAACTAAGAAACACGATGGTGGATGCGAAAAGACTGCACCAGTGTGGCGCAAAGGCACAGTTTTTTTGCCATGTTTTACAGCAGAAAAGAGAAGAAAACTGGAGTGATCCGGGACTGGCATATACGGAAAAAAATAATCTCTGGTATACCGATGCAGAGATCCGGAAACAGATGCAGGATATGTACGAAGTATACCAAAATACCATGGAAACCTGTTCGGACATTATTGCACCGGCTTATAACTACGAAGGATTACAGTGCAACTGGCGGCAGGGAAAAGTTTCTGCCTTTCTGACTGTTGAAAACGGATGTATTGTGGATGGAAAAATGGAACGGATCGATAAGCTTTATCAGATGGGAGTCCGGCTGATTACGCTGACCTGGAATGATGATAACTGTTTCGGTCATCCGCATGCAAAAGAGGCAGAACGGATGCAGCTTGGACTGACACCGTTTGGCAGGAAAGCTGTTACATATATGGCAGAGCTTGGAATCCTTGTGGATGTGTCCCATTTATCGGATGGTGGTTTTTATGATGTGGCAGAACTTGTGAGGGGCCCGTTTGTGGCATCACACTCAAACTGCAGGGAACTTGCTCCTGCAACGAGAAATCTGACGGATGATATGATACGGGTATTAGCGGAACATGGTGGTGTGGCAGGACTTAATTTTTATCCACTGTTTTTAAATACAGATCCTGTGGATAAAGTGAGCCGGATCGAAACAATGTGTGAACATGTAAAGCGTCTGGTCAATGTTGGCGGGATAGAGTGTGTCGGAATCGGGACGGATTTTGATGGGATTGAGGGAAAATTTGAGATCGCTGACTGCACGGATATGAAAAAATTATTTGATGCACTGCAGAAAACAGGGTTCAGTGAGGATGCACTCGAAAAGATCGCATACAAAAATGTGGAGCGTGTGATCCGTGAAGTGATGTGAGAAAATGTAAAGATGTTGACACCAAATAGTGCATACAAACTTCAACATCTTGTAATGAAAAAAACCGGAATATCCAGGGAAAACTGATATGGATATTCCGATTTTTTAATTCACGACAATAGAATGTTCATAGAGCGTGCATTCTATCGGTTCATCTCCGAATGATACCCCGTATTTTTGTGTTCTGCAATAATACTGTCGATCTCCTCAAGGTCGGTCGTGATCATATCTCCGATGACACTGTGCTTGATCGCTGCCATGGCATTTCCATATTCTAATGCTTTTCTGCAGTCCTTGTGTTTTAAGTAGCCGTAGAGAGCACCGGAAACATAGGCGTCACCGCTTCCGATACGGTCGACCACATCAATGTTGTTGTATGGTTCCTCGCGGTAGTAAGAATCATTTTTGCAGAATAGATAATGGAAGTAAAATTGTGTTTCTTTGGAGTGATGACCGTGCGCTCTGTGGAGGCAACCACAGAGATAGGATATTCCTCGCAGAAAGACTTCTGGATTTCCTCGATCGTGCCTGTTTTGCCGAAAGTCAGGCGTGCGGTATCTTCGGAGCAGAAGAAGATATCTACATAAGGAAGAATCTGCTCGATGCAGGCTCTTGCCTCCTCGCCGGTCCAGAGATTGGCACGGTAGTTGACATCAAAAGAGATCAGGGTTCCCTGCTCTTTGAATTTGCGGATACATTCGATCGCAATTTTGTGCGTTGCCGCCAAGACCTAAGGTGATCCCACTGGTGTGGAACAGGCGTGTGTTATAAAACATGGTTTCCGGCACATCTTTGATGTCGATGTTATTGATGGAAGAATGTTTCCTGTCGTAGACGACACGCGGTTTGCGCGGATAGGAACCATATTCGTAATAGTAAACACCGATGCGGCTGTCATCTGCTGTGTCGGAGATCAGGTAATTTTCACTGACGCGGGAAGCGTTCATCTGGTTTTTGATGAATGCGGCGAGCAGATTGTTAGGAATCTTAGAGATCATTGCTGTCTTTAAGCCGAGTTGTCCGATCTCGGAAGCGATATTTAACTCGGCACCTCCTAAATGTTTCATTAAAGTATCGCCCTGTGCAAGACGTCCGTTGATCGGGGTGGAAAGACGAAGCAGAATCTCTCCTAATGTGATGACATCATATTTGCGGTCCATGGAAAATCCTCCTTAAAAATAGATAGTGTGATATATATGTATGCCTGATTTACGGCAAAACATTTTGGAAAACATAAATCAGTGTTATCATATCCAATAGTTTCATATTACAAAACCAAGTTCTATATTATGAACCAATACATATGTATTATATAACATATTTCAAAAATAAAAAAGAGATAATTGCAAATATTTCACAATTTTTTTGAACAAAAATAACAGAACCTATAAAAATTGCATTAAAGTAAAAACATGTTTGACATTCTGTTTTTCGGTGTTATAATAAAAACATAAATTTTGAAACGACGTTTCACAATGTGAAACATTATTTTTAGGAGGATTAAAATCATGGCAAAGAAAGTTGTTACATTTGGTGAGATCATGCTTCGTCTTGCACCGGAAGGATATTATCGTTTTTGTACAGGCTACATCCTACGGCGCAACATACGGCGGAGGAGAGGCTAACGTTGCAGTTTCCTTAGCAAACTATGGTATGGATGCAAGCTTTGTTACAAAGCTTCCGGCACATGAGATCGGACAGGCTGGAGTGAATGCATTAAGACAGTATGGTGTTGACACATCTGACATCGTTCGCGGTGGTGACCGTGTTGGTATCTACTTCTTAGAGAAGGGCGCAAGCCAGAGACCATCCAAAGTTGTATATGACCGTGCAGGTTCTTCCATTGCAACAGCTACAACAGCTGATTTTGACTGGGATAAAATTTTCGACGGTGCAGACTGGTTCCACTTTACCGGAATTACACCGGCACTTGGCGATAATGTGGCAGCAATCTGCTTAGAGGCATGTAAAGCTGCAAAAGCAAAAGGAATCACTGTAAGCTGCGACTTAAACTACCGTAATAAATTATGGTCCAAAGAAAAAGCAGGCCAGGTTATGGGTGAACTTTGCAAATATGTAGACGTATGTATCTCCAACGAGGAAGATGCAAACGACGTATTCGGTATCAAGTCTGAAGGTACAGAGGTAACTGCAGGCGAGTTAAATAAAGAAGGATACAAAGAGGTTGCACAGAAATTAACAGACCGTTTCGGATTCAAGAAGTTGCAATCACATTAAGAACATCTATCTCTGCAAATGATAACCGTTGGGCAGCAATGCTTTACGAGGATGGACAGAGCTACTTCTCCAAAGAGTATTTAATGCACATCGTTGACCGTGTTGGTGGCGGTGATTCTTTCGGCGGCGGATTAATTTACGCATGCTTAAACGATTATGCTCCACAGGATACCATCGAGTTCGCAGTAGCAGCAAGCTGTCTGAAACATTCCGTAGAAGGTGACTTCAACATGGTAAGCGTTGACGAAGTTAAGAAATTAGCTGGCGGAGATGCTTCTGGACGTGTTCAGAGATAATAAAATTACGACAAAATCATTTTGTTAATTCCTTTCCCTAATTTAATATAACACCTGTGACAAGCAGGTAATGCGTGGTCTTTTTACCCATTTAGACTGTGCAGACAATGACGGACTGCCGTTTCATGAAGCCAACATGAAACGGCAGTTTTTTGTTATTTTCCTCTGTATGATAATTTTATATTTTGTGGAAAAACTATTAGGAAAATGGAGGTAGTCATATGAAACAGTTTGAAGGGTATGAAGAATATTTAAAGCAGAGTGAACTTTCGAAACAGACCAGGCAGGTGTATCTGAGGGAGGCGGAAAAATTTGTCCGGTATTTAAATGGAAAAGAAATTACAAAAGATCGGACGATGCTTTACAGAGAAAAATTACGGGAGGAGGACCTTTCTCCTGCGACGATCAATCTTTATGTTATAGCGGTAAATCGATATTTAAGATATTTAGAATGCGGGCAGACATCTATAAAGACATTAAAAGTGCAGAAAAAATGCAGTGTGGAAAATGTCATTAGCCGGAAAGAGTATCAGGAATTGTTAAATTATGCAAAAAGCAGTGGCAGGAAAAAATATTATTATATTATGAGGACATTGGCACTTACCGGAATACGTGTCAGTGAGCTCCAATATATTACAGTCGAAACATTAGAGACTGGAAGAGTGCAGGTTTATAATAAAGGGAAAATCAGAGACGTTTATTTACCGGATGTTCTGATCCGTGAATTAAAAAATTTTGCAGAGAGGAAAAAGAAAATGATGGAATCATATTTCGGGGAAGAGGAGGAGATCCGATCAACCGTATCACTGTTTATAAAATGATCGCATATCTTGGGGATATGGTTGGGATTAAAAAAGAAAAGGTTCATCCCATAGTTTCGGCATTTTTTGCAATCAGCTATATGGAGCGCTATGGAAACCTTGCAGAGCTTGCAGATCTGTTAGGGCATACGAGCATTGAAACGACCCGCATCTATACAACGTCTACTGTAGAAGAAAAACGTAGAAAGCTTAATAATCTTGGATTATAGATGCAACAAAATATTGTATTATGTTACTAAACTCATATGTAGAAAGGTTATGTCTTAAATGCATAAAGACATAATGTATTTTCTGTGAAAATACGTGCATATGAAGAACACACACACATGGAAAGTGAGGAAAAAAATGAGGGCAAAACAAGTAACAGCCTTAATGATGGCTGCAACGTTAGCGGTAACTGGTAACGGCGTTACAGCATTTGCAGAGCCGGTAGCAAATGTTGAAGCTGGGGATGCGGCAACAGAAGCTTTAAACGTTGAAACAACAGAAGAGGTTGAGACAGCAGCAGAGGTTGAGGTAACAGAAGATTCAGAAGACGTGACAAAGAGTGCACAGAAGGATGCTTCTTCCGATGTTACTGTAGAAACAAAAACAAGCGCAACTACAGTAAAAGCAGGTGCGACAGTTACTGTAACAACAACTGTCAAAGGGGATAAATTAACTAATGGTACTCTTACAGTAAAAAGCTATGAGTTGATTGCAACAAAATCTGCAGTTGACACGACAATTGCAACCAGTGCAGATGGTACATTTGTATTTGCACCAGAGAAAGATACGACGTACAAAGTAAAAGCAGTGTTCACACATGCAAGCGAGAAAAATGAATATTATGCAGAAAAAGAGCTTGATGCATTTACTATCGAAGCAGCATCTATCGCAACAAACAGACTTCATGTGCCGGAAGTTACTACCATTAGCAATAAAGATGGAGCTGCTTTAAATACTACAGCTGCTCCGGAAGTAACAGCAGCACTTGAGACAGCAAATAAGTTAGATGAAGCATATGGTAAGTGGACTGTGAAAGATGAGGCAGTTACAACAGCTACAAAAGAGATTGTCTTTACATTCACAGCAACAGACGGTGTATATACCATTGATAACAGTGATACTGCTGCAGTAGAGACAGATAAGACATATGAAAAAACAGTATCTGTTAAAGTTGTTCAGCTTGCTACAGGTGTTTCCATTGAGGATGAAAACGGTCCTATTTCAACTACAGTAGAGATGGCAACCACCGATAAGAAAGCTTTGACAGCAAAAGTTGCAGCAGGATCAGGAAGTGATACTGTTTCCAATGCAAAGGTTACATGGACATCCAGTGACTCCAGCAAAGTAAAAGTTACAGCAACTGGCGACAATGAAGCTGTTATTACAGCAGTTTCTAAAACAGAGGCTGGAAAAGAGGTAACAATTACCGCAACAACAACAGACGGAACCCAGAAAGTCGGCGAGACCAAAGTTGCTGTAAAAGAGGGAATCAATGCAGACAGCATTTCATTTGATTCCAAACTTCCTGAGATTACTTATGAGGGAGCCGGAGATCTTGAAGATTACTACAAAGATTATGTGGCTGCATTAAACAAAAAGACCACAATTGGTACTTACAGCATTAAAGATACATCAGAAACAATTGATTCTGTTGGCGGTGTAACTAAGACTTCGACTGTAGCTTCTTTGAAAACCAATACAGAAAATTCCCAGACAATCAAAAACGGTTTGACAATTGTTTTCACATTAAGTGATGATGCTGGTCTTACACCGGTTGATGGAAAAACAAAATGGGATACGAAAACAGTTGAGAAGACATACGATGTTGTAATCAACAGAGCAGTGATCAATCGTGATGCTTCTGCGGTAACTGGTAAGTTGGAGAGCAGTTATGCTGCCGGAGTAAAATTAAGTGAAATCTTAGCTGGAAAAAATGACACTGAATTTGACATCGAAATTCAGAAAAAAGTAGATGGCGCATGGCAGACAATCTCTGATGATACACCAAACATCGGTACACTTGCAAATTATCAGGTAAAATATTCTCTGAAAGACAGCGCAAAAATGTATACACATTAAGCGGTGCAGATGCAAATGGATATAAATATGTATCCTTAAGCGGCGTTTCTATCACACAGCCTGTATTAACAGATGTTAAGGCAGAAAATAAATCTGAAAATTTAACAGCAGATAAATTTAAAGATAAAGATACGCTTACGCTGAAAGCATCTTACAATGAAAAGAAACTTGGAACTGCTAATTATACTGTTTCTTATCAGTGGTATAAACTGAATGAGAAAACGAATAAGTATGTAGCAATTAAAAGTGCAACATCTGATACTTATACGACAAGTACATTTGCTGACATCCCAGGTACATACTATTGTGAGATCACAGCAGATGTAAAAGGATCTGTAAAAGATTTCCTTCCGGATGCAACAGATGCTCAGGTTGAAGCATACAGCAAACTGGTAAAATCAACAAACAAAGTTACGGTTGAGGCTACTAAGATTACAGTTGATACTACTACTTCAGGTTTAGGCTTAAGCAAAACGGAAGCTACTTATGGTGCTACAGCAGATGTAAAGGCTATCGCAAAGGTTACTGCAGATGATGTTTCCGCTTATCGTGTATATTACAAACAGGTTACTACAGTAGCAAATAAACCGTCTTTAGGTGAAGCAAAAGACATCACAAAGAAATCCGTAAATGAAGATGAAGCTTTCCTGTTCAAGAGTGGAAGAACAATTTCCGAAAGCCTTGGTAACTTAGATGCTGGTACATACAGAATCTACTTAGAGGTTACAGCCGGAAAAGAGACAACAAGCTATGAGATCGGTGATATCAAAGTAGCTCAGAAAGAGATTACCGGATTAAATTCCAAGAATCTTAAAGTTGAGGATGCTACTTATGGTCAGAAGTTAAGCGATGCTAAGATCATTTACAATGACACAGAGATTGATGCAGCGTTAGATTTTGCATTTGTTGATAACACAGTAGCAGACGCTGGAAGCTATACAAGCAAAGAGGTAGCTGTTTCAGTTGTTGATCCAAACTACACAACAGATACAAAGGTAACATTAAAAGCAAATGTAAATGTTGCAAAAGCTCCTCTTTCCGTAACTGCAAAAGATGTAACGATCGAGCAGGGTCAGGAAGCAGCACTTGACGGAACCGTAAAAGGTTTAGTTGGCAAAGATACTGCAAAAGTTACTTATGCAGTATTAGGTACAGATGGAAAAGCTGTTCAGTCAACAAAGAACTTAGCAGTTGGTACATATAAGATCCGTGCAACTGTAGAAGATCAGAAAAACTACGATGTAACATCAGTAGTAGATGGAACATTAACTGTAAATGCAGTAGCAGCAACAGGTGTAACTGTAAACACAACTGCATTAAAGATCAATGTTGGTGAATCCAGACAGGTCAGCGCAACAGTAGCTCCTGCAAATGCAGCAGATAAGAATGTTACATGGTCTTCCGACAACACAGCAGTAGCAAAAGTTACATCTGATGGTGTGGTTTATGCAATCGCAGAAGGAACTGCAAATGTTACCGCTAAGACAGCAAACGGCAAGACAGCAACAATCGCAGTAACTGTTTCAACAGTAAAAGCTGATTCTGTAAAACTGAACGCAAGCAAAGTAACTTTAACTTCTATCGGTGCATCTAAGACAGTAAAAGCAACAGTAAATCCGACAAACACAACAGATAAGACTGTTACATGGTCTTCTTCTAACAAGAAGTTGCAACTGTAGATAAGAACGGTAAGATCGTTGCAAAAGGAAATGGTAAAGCAACCATCACAGTTAAGACAGCAAATGGCAAGAAAGCAACTGTTAAGGTAACTGTAAAACAGGCAACCAAGAAAGTTGTATTAAAAGTAGGCAAGAAGGTTGTAACAGGTAAGACCTATACCTTAAAGGAAGGTAAGAAAGCAACTGTAAAAGCAACTGTAACAGATGCAAAGGGCAAGAAAGTTACTTCCGGAAACCAGAAGATCAAATGGACTACTTCAAATAAGAAAGTAGCAACCATCAGCAAGAGCGGTAAGATCACAGCTAAGAAAGCAGGAACTGTAAAGATCACAGCTAAGACAGCAGATGGTAAGAAAGTAACATTCAAAGTAAAAGTTAAATAATTGAAAACCTGAAACATACGGACACATGACCTAAGATGCGATAATCCTCTGGTATCGGCATTGAGGGAAAAATCAGGGATCACGAACGGGCGGCATAAAGTTTTGTGCCGCCCGTTTTGTGTAAAATATGTCTAATATGGTACAGCCGGATGTGTTGCAGTTTTCACAAAAATAATTTGAAAACGCTTATTTTGCTGACTTTTTGGGGAAAATAATGATATAGTAAAAATACTGGGTGGAGAATTACCTGTATGTTATCGTTTAAAATGGAAACTGGAGAAAGGAGAATCAGAAGAATGTTTGAAATCGGAGAATATGTTGTGTGTGGCGCGAAAGGTGTCTGTCAGATCAGGGATATTACCCATATTGATATGTCGGGAGCAGACAAAGAGAAGCTGTATTACGTTTTAGCCCCGGTCGGAGATAAGAATGGGACTATTTATGTTCCGACGGACAGTGAAAAGATTATAATGCGCAGAACGATTTCAAAAGAAGAGGCAGAGAGGCTGATTGACGAATTACCGCAGATTGAACTTCTGTGGGTGCCGGATGACAAACAGCGTGAGGAAACATACAAAGAGGCACTCCGTACCTGTGATTATCATGCATGGGTGAGCATTGTAAAGACTTTGTATCAGCGGAAAAAAGAGCGGTTGGCACAGGGAAAGAAAGCAACTGCAGTGGATGAACGCTATATGAAAGCGGCCGAAAATGGACTGTATGGTGAGTTGTCGCTGACACTTGGAGTACCGAGGGAAAAGATGGAAGATTATATCAGAGAGAGACTTTCGTAAGGAAGGGATTTGACCGGATAGTGAGTGTACAGACAGACGGATCGTCAGAAAAAAAGGTGGGCAGCTGGCAGAAATTTGATCCTGGGATCAATTCTGGAAGCTGTCCACCTTTTTAGAAGGGATTGTTATGTAACTGTCAGATCGTCGTGTTCACGCCGTTAACGGCAGCATGTTCATCCTCGTCCATCGGGATGACAAGGCATTTCTGACCGTCGATAACCTGAGAGTGGATCTGATCGACTTTTTCCGGTTTGACGCGCAGAATGACATCATAGGTTTTGACTGCCGGGACATCGTCCTCATCAGATTCTCCGACTGGAAGGGCACGTGTTTCTTCTAACTGGTGTTTCAAATTTTCAACCTGCTGTACCAACTCTAATTTTTCTTTGCGTCTGGCATTTGCCTCCACCAGTTTCGGATCTACTAAATGTTCTGCGACCGGGACTTCTTCTCCAAATACATTTTCATAGGTCTGTTCGATCACAGCTGCCTGTTCTTCGGTCACACCGCTCTCTGCGAGTACGGAAGAGATTGTGCTCTTTGTGACAGGAACCGGTTCCGGTTCTGGTTCATCTTCTAAAGCAACCGGGATCAGGTCATTTAAGTTGTCCTGGATATCCATGAAAATGGCATCGCTTTTGTCATCATCTTCCCCGATGACTTCTTTTACAATGCTCTGGAACGTAAGTTTCTGTTCGGTAGCTGTAAATTTAGAGCCACAGCCAAGACCGGATTCCATAAATTCGGAGTGCGGTGTCTTGGTGTCTCTGGTGTAAAACATGACAGAGTGGATATCCGTGCTCCGGTCGGTAAAAGCAGGGAAAACAAATCCGGTGTCCGGAGCTCCAACGACCCAGTCGCGGATACGCGGTCCGATGCGGTTTTCATCCTCACGGTAGCCAAGTCCCGGTTTGGTCAGGTTGACCGGGCAGATCGCGCAGAGCAGATACTCGTAAACTTCCTCGGACTCGTCTAATTTATTATTATCAGAAGTTTTTGTCATAGCGTCGTAGGCATCGTGGAATACAAGGATCAGATAGTTTCCGACATAGTCGTAGCTGTCAATGACAAGATCATAAAATGCATCCATCAGATCATCATTTTTTAAGGCACTCTCGCGCAGTCCCATCAAAAACTGCTGTCTGCCGCCGGCAGCTTCCTCCGCAGTCGGAAATTCCAGCTCTAAAAGGTTATTTCCAATCGTACCGGACATTACTTTTTTTGCAATCTCTAAGTATTTGTAAAATTCCTCATCTTCCAGATTTAAAAATGTCTCCCCGAAAGAAGTTACCTTATTGTGGTCGGCATCCACATAGCAGCCGCACAGTCTTGTAAAAGTGCAGGCATCTTTCTTAAAACGCCGTTTTAATTCTAAAATATCTTTTTTGTTCATAAATCTATATCTCCGTTTCTGAGGGGATGCCATACAAAAGATAGCGCAGGCTGTTTCATGTCCCCGTAATCTGCAGGAAATATTATAACGAAATTTTAAAACCGGTGCAAGGGGTTATGATTTCCCGTCACGGGCAACGGCGTGCTCCATTAACCAGTCACACCATACTGCGTAGTATTTTCCGAGGGGATGCGCATTATCATTGCTGTACTGTGTGCCGAGATTGCCGTTTGCATCGTCAAAAAGTTCATTGATGTCCAGATAATAAATGGTCCGTTGATCGGCTAATGTCGAAATTTTTTGATTAAAGGCGTTGATATTGGCATTATTGAATGTCTTATCCGAGTCTGAGCGCTGTGCAGTCACATGAAGATTTGCTTCCACATAAATGATCGCATCCGGCTGCATGGTTTGCAGAAAATTTACAAACGACGCATATTTTTCAAATGTCTGTGTGACATCGTAGCCAAGTTCATTAATGCCGAGCATCAGATATATTTTATGATAGGTATGGCTGGCTAAAAGATCAGAGATACTGACCTTTCCGATACCGTCCACCATAATTTTTTTGTTTTCCAGATCATAGATACTGAGACCCGAATCACAATAAAAGGTGGCATTGCCCAACGTACCATATTCTTTTAATCCGACAGTGCGGGAATCACCGATCATTAAAGCGTCATCGAAATAATCTGCATCAACAGTGGTCATTTCTGTCATCGGAACTTCTGTGTCCGGGATATCCTGCCGGTCTGTATTGTCAGATGGCGCACCGGAAGTGTCCGATGGTGTCGTGGTGTCCTGTTTTTGTGCGGCGGAGACAGAAGACACGGACAAGGAAGTATTTTTGGCTGCATTTATGTTTAACGTTACATATAAGTAAATGAGTGGAATCAGAAGGCAGCTTATCAAAAAGAAAAAATAAAACAATATGGCAGATATTTTTTTCGCATAGTGTTCCTTCGTTAAAATCTGAAATATAAAAATGGGTCATTAGAGCAACGTAAATACAGTAAACAGAAGCCCAGAAAATTGCCAGATAGACAAAAATTTCTGGCACAGAGCCCCTGATTTTTTTTAAAAAGCGGACCGGAAGCCTTGTAGAAAAAAGGAAGCCGGCAGGGATGATAAAGCGGAAATCATTTAAATTTTTCCAGAAATCATTCACATAAATAATGGCATCATCGGCGGAAAAAAATGGAAATAATTTCCGGGTGTAGACTTCGATACTGCCGGGATCACTGATTCCAAAGAGCATCCACGACAATGGGATCAGAACTGCCATATAAAGATGTCCGGCCAGCGCGTATCGGTCCGTCAATTTTTTCAACAGCAGTTTTTCTGTCAATACAATGACGAACAGGGAAAATCCCCACAGAATAAAATGAAATTCTGTGCCATGCCAGATTCCGGTAAGTATCCACACGACAAGCAGGTTGCGGATCCATTTGCAGGTACCTGTGCGGTTGCCGCCAAGTGGAATATAGATGTAGGTCTGAAACCATTGTCCAAGTGTAATATGCCAGCGCCGCCAGAATTCTGTCATGCTTGTGGAGAGATAGGGGTGCATAAAGTTTATGGGAAGCTTAAAACCAAGCATTCTGCCCAGACCTGCTGCCATCAGGGAATAACCATAAAAATCAAAGTAAATCTGGAAAGAATATGCGTAGATTCCAAGCCATGCAAGCGGCGTGGAGATACTTTCATATCCGATCGTGCCAACATTTGCCCACAGACTGCCAAACTGATTCGCCAGAATCGCTTTTAAGCCAAGTCCCCGGATAAAAAGTTTCATACCCTCCGCCAGATTTTCGGGCAGAAAGCGTCTTGCGCTGTGAAGCTGCCTGCGCAGCATCTCATACGGGGTAATTGGTCCGGAAATTAATTTTGGGAACATGCTGATGTAAGTACCGAATGTCACAAAATCCCGTTCCGGTAAAATACGTCCGTAATAGATATCAAAAAGATATGCAGTCAGCTGGAACGTATAAAAACTGATTCCGAGCGGCAGAGATAAATGTCTGGAATATTTAAACAAAAACAACCATAAAAAATCGAAAAAAATAACTTTTGTCAAAAAGAGTTTCTTTTTTCTTGGATTGTGTATCTGATAAAGGCAGATTCCGAACACATAATTGAGATAGGTCAGAACCATTAACAGAAACAGTGCATATGGCTGTTTGATCACTCCGGCTGCATAAAACAGGATGCTCCCTGCAAAGAGCGTACTGTTTCTGAAAGCAGCAGGTGTGACATAATAAGCAAACAGAAATAATGGCAAAAAATAAATAAAA
>ENA-OQJH01000756-OQJH01000756.1-human-gut-metagenome-genome-assembly--contig:-NODE-756-length-16041-cov-3.458653_pt1 | contig 16041 bp, 23 predicted proteins | sample MGYA00242597_ERZ504763 | MGnify/ENA primary metagenome ERZ504763 (study PRJEB26092, sample SAMD00036359) | human gut metagenome | host: Homo sapiens | study: EMG produced TPA metagenomics assembly of... | reverse complement strand
CATTTGCATTGATTCTTATTCAATTGAGCATATTTAACTAAGAATGAGCATTATAATTTGGAATTAGAAAGGAGTTAAAAAGGAATTTATTTCGTAATCTTTTATGATTATCGAATATATTTACTATATTTGCTACGTGAATTTTGAATAATTCATGAGAGAAAACTTATAAAATAAAACTTCAGTATAAAAACACTTGAGTAATTTTTAGGTCTGTGTGAACAAATAAAACAATAGAATTGTTTCAATAATATAAACCGAGAATCTTGCGAAATCAGTAGTCAATGAAGCTATTGTCAAAATAGGATTAATCGCCCTGCTTGTAATGCTGAACTATCAGGGAGTCGATGCGGATGTTGTATCTTCCGCCATTGACAGGTATGCTACTACTACGGAATCTCAAGAGAATACGCCGTCTGACCATGGTACATTGGAAACCATGTCTTTCACTACTTCTTTGCTGACAGGACAACAGCAGGTATTAACTAAATTAGTGCCTGACGATCTTCGTATCCGTAGAGCAGAGGAACTTCAACAGAACTTCTTAAAAATTCTCATAGGACGTTTTTCACTACGGGAGGAATTATTGGCTATTGACCGCGCCAAAATCTTTCCGTCTAATCCCATTCATTGTGTGTCTCCGGCATGTCATTATTTTGTGTTCACGCTGAGACGCATCTTGATTTAATTAATCGTTATAAATTTAGTTGTTTAACCTCCTCCGACGCCTGCAGAGTGTCGGGGTTGGTCTCGAATTATCTTTTTTTAAACTATAACGATTAATTAAAACATATCATGGAAGCTATTCAAAATAAAACTACTAATAAGATTGTAGGTATTAAAAATGCAGGTTGGGTAATTATATGCTGCTTTATCATTGCAATTTGTATATATAACTTTTTACTGGGAAATCCAGCTAATTTTATGAACAATGACCCTAATAATCATCCGTTGCCGGGTAATTTCCTGGGAACTATTTATAAAGGGGGTATTGTGGTTCCTATTATTCAAACCTTGTTGCTCACTGTCATAGCATTGAGTATTGAACGTTATTTTGCTATCCGTTCGGCTTTTGGTAAAGGCTCGCTGGTGAAATTTGTCGCTAATATCAAATCGGCTTTGGCTACCGGAGATATGAAGAAAGCACAGGAACTTTGCGATAAACAAGGTGGCTCTGTCGCTAATGTTGTTACCTCTACTTTGAAAAGTATGCTGAAGTTGAAAACGATGAGACTCTATCCAAAGACCAGAAAGTCTTGGCCATTCAAAAAGAATTGGAAGAAGCTACTGCACTGGAACTTCCTATGATGGAGCAGAATTTACCAATTATCGGTACTATTACTACACTGGGTACTGATGGGATTGCTTGGTACGGTAATCGGTATGATTCGTTCATTTGCAGCTTTGTCTGCTGGTGGTGGTACAGACTCAATGGCATTATCGCAAGGTATTTCCGAAGCGTTGATCAATACAGCATTTGGTATCTTGACAGGTGCATTGGCGGTTATTGCTTATAACTACTACACTAATAAGATTGATAAATTGACTTACAGCCTCGATGAAGTAGGTTTCTCTATTGTACAGACCTTTGCGGCTTCTCATAAATAATCGTGCCACCCCTTTAAAATGAACTACTATGGGTAGAGCAAAGATTAAAAAGAAAAGTACGTTCATAGATATGACAGCTATGAGTGACGTTACTGTATTGTTGCTTACCTTCTTTATGTTGACTTCAACATTTGTGAAGAAGGAACCGGTGCAGGTGTTTACTCCGGCCTCCGTTTCAGAAATCAAGATTCCGGAAACGAATATCCTTCAGATTTTGGTGGATCCGCAAGGGAAAATATTTATGAGCCTCGACAAACAGCCCGATATGAAGGCTGTATTGGAGAAGATGGGTGAGGAGTACGGAGTTGACTTTACTCCTGAGCAGGAAAAGAAATTTGTGACAGCTTCTACGTTTGGTGTTCCGATGAGAAGCATGCAGAAATTTTTGGATTTACCTACTGAACAGCAGGATAAACTGTTGAAAAATGAAGGTATTCCCTGTGACAGCACAGATAATCAGTTTAAATCGTGGGTACGTAATGCTCGTCAGGTGAATCCTGATTTACGCATTGCTATCAAAGCTGATGCGTCAACTCCCTACGCTGTGATTAAAAATGTAATGAGCTCACTTCAGGATCTCAGAGAGAATCGGTACAATCTGATTACTTCTCTGAAGACTACTTCTGATAAATAAAACTGAATAATTATGAGTGCTGAAGTACAAGAAAGCGGCAAAAAAGGAAAAGGATCCAAGCAAAAGAAAATGACTGTCCGCGTAGATTTTACACCTATGGTGGATATGAATATGTTGCTGATTACTTTTTTATGCTATGTACCACGTTGAGCAAACCTCAGACGATGGAAATAAGTATGCCGAGCAATGACAAGAATATCACTGAAGAACAACAGAGTAAGGTGAAGGCTTCACAGGCAATAACTTTGCTGCTGGCAGGAGGAGATAAATTGTATTACTATGAAGGAGAACCTAACTATAAAGACTATACTTCGCTGAAGGAAACTTCGTATAATGCGGATGGTCTGCGTTCCATTCTTCTTAAAAAGAACTCGGTGGCAGTTCGTGAGGTAAACGAACTGAAAAAACAGAAAGCTGATTTAAAGATATCAGAGGAAGATTACACGAAGAAACTTTCTGAAATAAAAAGCGGAAAGGATACGCCGACTGTCATCATAAAGGCGACGGATGATTCTTCATATAAAAATCTGATTGATGCTCTGGATGAAATGCAAATATGCAATATAGGTAAGTATGTGATAACAGATATCGTTGATGCGGATCAGTTCTTGATCAAGAATTATGATACGAAAGGTGATCTGAGTAGAGATATCGTGGAATAGTAACACACTTTTAAAAGGAGGAAAAGAAAATGGCAAAAATAGATTTGACCTCACCCGAATGGTGTGAACTGGTATTCCAAGGTAAGAATAAGGCATACGGTGCCTATAAGATGCGGGCCAATTCACCGAAACGTCACACGTGGGCGATGGTGATTGTAGTGATAATTGCTGCCGTAGGATTCAGCATACCGACATTGGTAAAACTGGCTACTCCGAAGCAGAAAGAGGTAATGACGGAAGTGACTACATTGTCACAACTGGAAGAACCTGAAGTAAAACAGGAAGAGTTCAAGAAAGTGGAACCGGTGGCTCCCCCTCCCGCTCTGAAAAGCTCTATCAAATTTACGGCTCCTGTTATCAAAAAAGATGAGGAAGTGCGTGATGATGAAGAGATAAAGAGTCAGGAAGAATTGACTCAGACTAAGGTAGCTATCTCCATTGCCGATGTGAAAGGTAATGACGAATTGAACGGTAAGGATATTGCTGAACTGAAAGAAGTGATAACTAAAGCTCCCGAAGCAGAAGAAAAACCATATACTATGGTAGAACAGATGCCTCAGTTTCCAGGTGGTGATAGAGAATTGCTGTCTTTTATAGCAAAGAATCTGCGTTATCCTACCATGCGCAAGAAAATGGAATACAGGGTAAAGTGTTTGTCCGTTTTGTAGTTTCGGCTACAGGAGATGTGAAGGATGTAAAGGTGATGCGTTCATTGGACCCGTACTGTGACAAGGAAGCAATCCGTGTAATCCAGTCATTGCCGAAGTGGATTCCGGGAAAACAGAACGGACGTAATGTTCCCGTGTACTATACCGTTCCTATAACTTTTAAGCTACAATAATATCTATATATGATGAAGCTGTATATTGCATTGTCGGTTGTTTTGCTGCTGTTGTTTTCGGGCTGTGGCAACAAACCCAAACCAGGGGAAGACGATACGTTGACTTCGGGCACAATTACGATAGCTGTGGACGAGACATTCCGTCCCATTGCGGAAGAAGAATTGCAGGTATTCCATGCATTAACGCCGGATGCTACCGTGCATCCAGTTTATTGCAGTGAAGTGAAAGCCATGAAACTTTTGTTGGCGGACAGTGTACGTTTGGCTATAACCACGAGGCAACTGACTCGACAGGAAATGGCATTTTTCAATGACAAGAAATTCTTTCCTGTATCTGTAAAGATGGCAACGGATGGTTTAGCTTTGATAGTAAACAAGCAAAATGCAGATTCATTAATTACAGTTGAACAATTTAAGGAGATACTGACGGGGAAAATTACTGACTGGAAACAGTTGAATCCTGATTCCCGTCTAGGTGCTGCTTCAACTGGTATTTGATAACTCCCAATTCGAGTACTGTACATTATGTACTCGACTCGATCTGCGGTGGTAAGCCTCTATCGGAAGATTTGAAGGCACAAAAAACAAATCCGGAGGTGATTTCGTATGTGGCTAAAACCCCCGCAGCTTTAGGGGTTATCGGTGTCAACTGGATAGGTAATCCTGCGGATAGTACGCGACTCTCTTTTAATGACGCCATTCGGATAATGGCTGTCAGTCGTGCGGATTCGGCTACAGTGGAAAATAGTTTCAGGCCTTATCAAGCTTATCTGGCTTTAAATCAGTATCCATTAACCCGCAGTGTGTACATTTTACTTAATGATCCTAAAAGTGGCTTGCCTAGTGGTCTGACTTCATTTCTGACAGACTTCCGGGGGCAACGTATCATTCTGAAGTCAGGATTGGTGCCTGCAACAGCTCCTGTGCGGATTGTAGATGTAAAAGAGGAATATAAATGAACAAAAAAGAAGAACCATGAAGAAATTAGTATTAATCGTGATGAGCTTGTGCCTGGCTGTAACCATGTGGGGACAGAAATCGCCGGGTAGTGAATGGTCGCTACAGGTGAAGCAGGCTGCCACGATGATAAAGGAGGATCCAGCAAAAGCTTCTGAGGCTTTTGATGAATTATTGAAAGGTAAGAATAAGAAGAATGCCTTTTTGTTGGTAGAGATAGGCCGGGCTTATCTAGATCAAGGGAAAACGGCAGAAGCTGCCGAATATGCGCAACGCGCTAAAGATATAAACAGTAAATGTGCTGTGGCTTATCTACTGAGTGGTGATATAGCATTGAATTTGAATGATGTGAATAAAGCTAGCAGCGATTACAATCAGGCTATTTATTTGGATGAGGACTGTAGTGAAGCTTATTTTAAATATGCACAGGTATATAAAGGCGTAGACCTCAACTGTCATTGGATATGTTGATGCGCTTACAGTCCAAAACTCCGGAGGATAATCGCATCAGTAAGGAACTGGCGGATGTATATTATACTATGGGGCAATATGGTAAGGCAAAAGAAGCATACGAAAATTATCTGAAAGTAGGTACTCCCACTGAGCAGGACTATACCCGCTATGCCATGCTGTTATATCTGAATAAAGATTATGCACAGTCTTTGGATATGGTGAAGAAAGGTTTGGAACTTGCACCAGAAAATCATGTGCTGAAACGTCTGGCAATGTATGATTATTTAGAATTAAAAGACTATAAGACAGGATTGGAAGCTGCTGCTACATTCTTCGCTAATCCCGGTAATCCGGATTATGTATACTTGGACTATGTTTATTTCGCTCGTTTACTGGAAGCGGACAAGCAATACGAAGAAGCAGTGGTACAATTTAACAAAGCATTGTCTATGGATAAGTCCCATACGGAAATTTATAAAGATATCTCTGATGTGTACGAGAAGAAACGTGATTTTCCGAAAGCGATAGAAGCTTATAAGAATTATCTGGATGAAATGAAAAGCTCCCCGGATATTAGTGATCTCTTTTTATATGGTCGTTTGAACTATTATGCTGCTACCGATTCGGCTTATCAGGATAAACAACCGACATATTTGGCTGAAGCCGATACTATTTTTGCACAGGTGGCTGTTAAAGTTCCTGATAACTATTTGGGAAATTTTTGGCGTGCCCGTGTTAATTCTTTGCGTGATCCTGAAACCACTCAGGGACTGGCAAAGCCGTATTATGAGGCTGCACTGAGTATTCTGGAACAGAAGCCTGATGCTACTAAATCAGTATTGGTAGAATGTAACAGCTATTTGGGGTATTATTATTTTGTAAAAGAGGATTATAACCAGTCAAAACAGTATTGGAATAAAATATTGGAAATTGATCCTGAGAACGAAACTGCTACTAAGGCACTAGGAGGAATTAAATAGTCCTTCTTTTTTCATTTATCATTTGGGTTGAGCGGACAGTACTTAGTTGCTGCCCGCTTAATTTGTTTAGAGATTAACGAAGTTAAACATTGGCTATACTTCTTGTTTATTCAAATAAACTATATATATTTGTAGTATACTAATGAACTAGTGCACTAAATAACTAATAAAAACATAAACACAATGATGATTGAAATAAAGAACTTATCTTTCAGTTATGGAAAGAAAAAACAGAGTGTCTTTAATGACTTCTCGTTGACGCTGGATAAAGGTTCAGTTTACGGTCTTTTAGGAAAGAACGGTACAGGTAAATCTACTTTGCTCTATTTAATGACAGGTCTGCTTCGTCCTCAGGCCGGACAGGTACTTTACAAAGGGTAGATGTTTCCATGCGCTATCCCTTGACTTTGCAGGATATGTTTCTAGTGCCTGAAGAGTTTGCTTTGCCATCAGTCAGTTTGAAACGATACTTAAAACTGAACACACCGTTCTATCCGAATTTTAGCAATGAGCTTTTGAATGCCTGCCTTCATGATTTTGATATGAATGAAGATATTCATTTGGGTGAACTTCGATGGGGCAGAAGAAGAAAGTATTTATGTGCTTTGCATTAGCTACCAATACCTCTTTATTGGTTATGGACGAACCTAGCAATGGATTGGATATTCCTTCTAAAAGTCAGTTTCGTAAAGTAATCGCTTCGGGCATGACCGATGAAAAAGCAGTCATCATCTCTACGCACCAGGTGAGAGATATTGACAGCCTGCTGGATCATGTGGTTATTATTGATGGAACCCGCGTATTATTGAATGAATCGGTAAAGACGATCTGTGAGAAACTTTATTTTGTAGAGCAAGGAATGAATGAATCGACGGATACAGCATTGTATGTTCAGCCGTCCGTCCAGGGAAACAGCGTAATTTTTCCGAATACGTATAATGAGGAAACGAATCTGAACCTGGAAGTATTATTTAACGCTATGCTGACAGAGAGAGAAAAAATGCAATTTCTGTTTAACAAGTAATACAAACACACTATGGATACGAATAAATTCTTTAGCTTTTCGCGTATTGCAATGGTAATGAAACGCGAGATTATGGAAAATTGGAAAACAAATCTTTATCGTCTGATCGGAATTTATGCTGCATTTGCATTGGTAATGGTGCTCACAATGTCGAAACAGGTGACGTATAGTGATTCTCAAATGGCTTTTCAGCATTATTGTTCTAATATAATGGGAACCTTTGCTTTTATCATCGGTATTTTTGGCATTGTCTATGCTGCTAACATTATGGAAAATATGATTACAAAAGAAAAAACGTATCGCTTTTTTGATGCTTCCGGCAACTATGATAGAGAAATTTGTAGCACGATTCTTGATTGTTACGGTAGGATTGGCTGCGGCTGTCTTTGTTGCGGCGTCATTGGCGGAAATTACCCGTTATCTGTTACTTCCTTTATTTAATGTGCCTGAAACATTCCATCAATCTGTTTTGTATAACCTTCTTTCTATGGCTTCGGTAGATGGTGAGCAGATATATAGGGGATCAGGCTATGCTATGAATATGCCGTACCAGAATTGGTTGGGTGAATTGTGCGGATGGGCTTTCCTGTTATGGTCACATTCATTGTATATTCTAGGGGGAAATTATTGGTATAAGAAACCTTTTTTCAAGACATTGGGTGCTTTGATGCTTATTTCTATTCTGTTTTCTGTTTTATCGGTGCACATTCTTTCATGGATAGGAGATGACAATATGCGCAGTTTTTCTGAGTGGCTGGAAACTAATTTCCAGTGGATGACATTAAACAAGTTACTTTCGTTAGGAGTAGCGTTTTTCAGTGCATTCACTATGTTTAACTGGTGGCTGAGTTACCAGCTTTTTACCCGTTCGCAAGTTGTTAAACCTAAATTCCGTTTGCTATGAAATTTAAAGAAAGTAAATCCATTTACTTGCAGATAGCCGACCGGATAAATGATGAAATCCTGCAAGGACAATATGCCGAGGAAGGGCGTATTCCGTCTGTCAGAGAATACGCCGCCACGGTGGAGGTGAATGCAAATACAGTGTCCGTACGTATGATTACCTTCAAGGACAAGAGATTATTTATAATAAACGCGGTATCGGTTATTTTGTATCGGCAGGGGCTAAAGACCGGATTATCACTTTGCGTAAAGATATATTTCTGCATGAAGAATTGCCGGAGTTTTTCAGACAAGTGAGTGCATTGGATATTCCCATAAAGGAAATAGAGAAGATGTACAAGGAATATCTGACCCAACAATAACACAACACATATATGGAACAATGCAGACATGGCATCGGTTGAATAAAGAAATCCCGGCAGAGTGGCGCTCGTCGGGATTTCTTGTATTTGTTCACTTGTTTGCTATAAAAATAGTAGTCCAGTATAACCATTCGGTTGCAGCTCGAAGGATATCGGGGTTGATGGATCGGATATTATCTTTAGGATGATGGTAATAGCCACTTCCTAATGCCCATAAATCAATGCATGGATAACCGGCTTTCATAAAAACAGCACCATCTGTACGAGGACGAGTCAGGAAATGAGTTTCATTAGTGAACAGACGTCGATGCACATACATAGCATTGGCTTTTGGGACAGTTTGGCCAATTCGGGGTATTTATAGTGGTAGTTCGCCCTAACATCTGGCCTACACCCACCTGCTCCAGATTCAGGATTGCTATTACTTTATCCTTTGGTACAAGAGGATGATTAGTATAATAAGTGCTACCGGTGAGTCCGGCTTCCTCGCCGTCCACACTCATGAAAATGATGCTGCGTTTGGGTTTTATCTTTGATTTTGCCAGTGCTTCGGCTACTCCCAGCATGGCGGCGGAGGAAGAATTGTTGTCATTCGCTCCTTCAATAAGGAAAGGAATCATTCCCAAGTGGTCCAGATGGGCGGAAATGATTACATATTCATTGCACAGTATAGGGTCACTGCCTTTGATCATACCCAAAATATTTTTTCCAGTAGCATTGGGATTATAGGTAGCATTCATTTTGATGTGGGCTCTCTTTCCGGTATGGAAAGAGGCAGGCTTCTGAGTCTTATAAATCTGCCGGATAGTCTCTTTATAAGTCTTGCCTGTTCCCCTGAAAATATCATTAACCACAGTGTCTGTAACATGACAATAGACAAATCCTGGATTATAGGGGGCATTTGGACCGGGAACCCATTTGTATAACAAGCCTGCCGCACCATGGGTTACGGCATTGTTCAGCTTGGTTTGGTGCAAAGTATGTTTGTACCACATGGTCAGTGAATCGGGGTTACGGCTTATATTGGGTGTTTCTCCCTCCACCAGCACAATCTTGCCTTTTACATCTATATCTTTGTAATCATCATATGCTAATTCGGGTGCTGTAACGCCAAATCCGGCGTATACCACATCGGCTGTCACTTCCCCGTCACTGGTCATTCCTCCGGCAAACCAACCATCTGCCCAAGGATATGTCTTAGAGATCCATACAGTTTTTTTCTTGCCTTGGGTGACAGGAAATAGGATATCCATAGTGCTTCCCGGTTGTATTTCCACACAAGGTGGGGGAATAGCTGTATGTAGGAACCATTCTCACCACCGGGTATCAGTTCCCACTCTTTAAAATATCCTTTTACGATATCTACAGCTTTAGCCATTCCGGGCGAACCTGCGAGTCGTCCTCCAAGGCTGGGTCTGAAAGTTGCTTTACATAACCGAAAATCTTTTCGGTAGTGATGTTATGATGCATGGCATCAAGGTACATTTCTTCATCAGTCATGGTGGCTGTTCTTTTTTGGGCGGATGAGGACAGAGAGCCCAATGCTAGAATTGCAGATAACAGAAGGATTCCTTTTTTCATGTTGTTCTATTGATTTAAGATTTGGTTCTAAAGATAAAAAGAAAAGATCAGATTCCTGTTTATCTTCTGGTAAAAATCTTAAGTTCATATTTCTTGATATAAATCAAACCGTTGCATCGTGAAAAGTCCGTACCTTTGCACCCCGAAAATCAAAGATGATAAGTGGACGTAATTCAAGAACCGAGGAGCATACGAAAGAACCTAGCCAGACTGGCGGTTCCTATTTTCATTGAAACATTACTGATTATGATGCTGGGTGCAGTGGATACCGTGATGCTGAGTCAGTATTCAGACAATAGTGTGGCTGCTGTAGGGGTGGTCAACCAGCTCATTATGTTTGCTTTCCTGATATTTGAGGTGATCAATATAGGAACTTCCGTACTCTGTTCGCAATATTTGGGAGCAAGAATGCACAAGAATATGGTGCAGGTGGTGGGAGTATCATTGATACTCAATCTGGCGTTCGGTTTATTCGTTAGTGCCATTTTACACTATGGAGCCACTTTCCTGTTGTCCATGATGGGGCTTCGTTCCGACTGATGGAATATGGAGTGAGTTACATGGAGATAGTAGGGGCATTCGCTTTTTTTCAAGCCATATCTCTGACTATTTCTGCCTCTTTGCGCAGTGCCAATAAAGCAGTTTATCCCATGATGGTAACGGTAGTTGTAAATATTCTGAATATCATTGGTAACTATTCGCTGATTTTTGGTAAGTTCGGTATGCCGGCTTTGGGAGTGGAAGGTGCTGCTATTTCTACTGCATTTGCCCGAGGGGTATCTATGGTGATACTTTTTGTGATTCTTTTCCGTAAACATATTCCCAGATTTCCGTTATCCTATTTTCGCCCCTTCCCGTTTGTCGAGCTGAAAAACCTGTTGAAAATCGGAGTCCCTTCGGCCGGAGAAAATATGTCCTACAGTTTCTCTCAGGTAGTATTGACCTATTTTATTAATATGTTGGGGAATGAAGCGCTGGCTACTCGTACCTATGTGGTGAATATAGTGATGTTCGTTTATTTGTTTGCTATTGCCATGGCACAAGGCGGAGCCATCTGTATTGGTCATTTGGTAGGTGAGAGGAAACTTCATGCAGCTTATCTGTTGGGCAAATATGTGATGCGTATTTCTATTTTGGTTTCTTTAGTTTTATCCTGTATCTGGGCTTTGATGGGGCATACTTTGTTTAGCTGGCTGACGGATAATCCGGAAATTATCCGTTTGGGTACTATTATCCTGTTTATTGATGTGATTTTGGAAGTGGGCCGGGCTATTAATATTTATGCGACGAATGCTTTACGTGCAACGGGTGATGTGAATTATCCGTTTTATGTAGGATTTGTTGTTCAGTGGAGCGTTGCCGTAGGTTGTGGTTTCTTGTTCGGTATTCATTGGGGATGGGGACTGGTAGGTATGTGGTGTGCATTTGTGCTGGATGAAAATCTTCGTGGTATTATCTTTGTACAGCGTTGGAATAGTCTGAAATGGACTAAAAAGGGATTTGTGAAATAAATCTTCATTTTCGCAAACTTTATGCATCTTCAGACCGTTAAACTCAAGAAAAAGAATTAATTTTGCAGTCTGATAATTATCAAAGAATATAATATGGAGCTCGATTACTCACGGCAATATCACCTATTGACGGTCGATACAGAGGAAAAGCGGGAGCTTTGGCCTCTTATTTTTCTGAATTTGCACTCATCAAGTACCGTGTGCAGGTAGAAATTGAATACTTTATCACTCTGTGTGAACTACCGTTGCCACAGCTGAAAGACTTTGATCATGCACGTTTTGATGCATTGCGCGCTATTTATAAGAACTTTTCAGAGGCTGACGCACAGCGTATTAAAGAGATAGAAAGTGTAACAAACCACGATGTAAAGGCTGTAGAATATTTCATCAAAGAAGAATTCGATAAGTTGGGCGGAATGGAGGAATGCAAAGAATTTATTCATTTCGGATTGACATCACAGGACATAAACAATACCTCTGTACCTTTGTCTATAAAGGAGGCATTGGAACAAGTATACTATCCGCAAATTGAAGAGCTGATTGCCCAGTTGACTACATACGCTGAAGAATGGGCAAATATCCCTATGTTGGCAAAAACACATGGACAGCCTGCTTCTCCGACTCGCTTGGGTAAAGAAATCATGGTTTTCGTTTATCGTCTGAATCGTCAGCTGGCTGTATTGAAAGCTTGTCCTGTCACGGCTAAATTCGGTGGTGCGACGGGTAACTACAATGCGCATCATGTAGCTTATCCCGAATATGACTGGAAAGAATTCGGTAATAAGTTTGTAGCAGGAAAGCTGGGATTGGAACGTGAGGAATATACTACTCAGATCTCTAATTATGATAATCTGGGAGCCATTTTTGATGCGATGAAACGCATCAATACCATTATGATTGACATGAACCGCGACTTCTGGCAGTACATCTCTATGGAATATTTCAAGCAGAAGATTAAAGCGGGTGAAGTAGGTTCCAGTGCCATGCCGCATAAGGTGAATCCTATTGATTTCGAAAATGCTGAAGGTAATCTAGGTATGGCAAATGCTATTTTGGAACACCTTTCTTCTAAGTTGCCTGTTTCCCGCTTGCAACGTGACTTGACAGACTCTACTGTGTTGCGTAACGTCGGTGTACCTTTCGGTCACATTGTGATTGCTATCCAAAGTTCGTTGAAAGGTCTGCGCAAACTGTTGCTGAATGAGAAAGCAATCTATGCCGACTTGGATAATTGTTGGAGTGTGGTGGCGGAAGCTATCCAGACAATTCTGCGCCGCGAAGCCTATCCTCATCCGTATGAGCATTGAAAGCTTTGACCCGTACAAACCAGGCTATCACAGAAGAGTCTATTAAAGAATTTATAGAAACACTAAATGTAAGCGAAGACATTAAAAAGGAACTGCGGGTAATTACACCGCATAATTATACAGGTATTTAAAAAATAGTTAGTTAGATTTTAATCCAAAAAGCCCGAGAGGCGTTATACATTAATTAAAAAATAAAAGGAAAACCATGAGTACAGAAAATGAAAGCAGACAAGAAGGTGCTGCAAATGAAGAAAACCAGAATGTAAGCCGTGATGGTGGTTATAAGTCTTATAACAGAGACAGTAATTACAACAGATACAACAACGACGGCGAACAGCGTCCTTATCGTCCTCGTACGAACAGCTATAATCGCGAAGGTGGAGACCGTCCCTACCGTTCTTCTTATAACAACGGTGACCGTCCTTCCTATAATCGCTATAACAATAACGGAGACCGTCCGCAACGTCCCCGCTTTAATCCTAACAGTGAGGATGGAGGAGACCAACGTTCATACCGTCCTCGTACAAATTATAATCGTGAAGGTGGCGAGCAGCGTCCGTATACTCCGCGCCCTCGTTTTAATAATAGTGAGGAAGGTGGTGAGCGTCAATATCGTCCCCGCACAAACTATAATCGCGAAGGGGGTGAGCAGCGTCCTTATACTCCGCGTCCCCGTTTTAACAGCGGTGAAGGGGGTGAACAGCGTTCTTACACTCCGCGTCCTCGTACCGGCGGTTATAATCAAGGCGGTGACCGTCCTTATCGTCCTCGTACCGGCGGTTATAATCAAGGCGGCGACCGTCCTTATCGTCCTCGTACCGGTGGTTATAATCAAGGTGGTGGATACAATCGTCCCTATCGTCCCCGTACGGCTGATTATAACCCGAATGCAAAGTATAGTCTGAAGAAACAGATTGAATATAAAGATATATTGACCGATCCAAATGAGCCGATTCGTCTGAACAAATTCTTGGCTAATGCAGGTATATGTTCCCGTCGTGAGGCTGATGAGTTTATTACAGCAGGTGTAGTCAGTGTAAATGGTGAAGTGGTAACCGAATTAGGTACTAAAATCAAGCGTACTGACGAAGTGAAGTTCCATGACGAACCGGTAAGTATTGAACGCAAAACTTATATTTTGTTGAATAAACCGAAGGATTGTGTGACTACTTCTGATGATCCTCAGGAACGTAAGACTGTAATGGATTTTGTGAAAGGTGCTTGTAAGGAGCGTATTTATCCTGTTGGGCGTTTAGATCGTAATACTACCGGTGTGTTATTGTTAACTAACGATGGTGATTTGGCTTCCAAGCTGACTCATCCTAAGTATTTGAAGAAGAAGATTTATCATGTATATTGTGATAAGAATGTAACCAAGGCAGATCTTGACCAAATTGCAGCAGGTGTGACATTGGATGATGGAGAGATTCATGCAGATGCCATCAGCTATGCATCGGAAACAGATAAATCACAAGTCGGTATTGAAATCCATTCCGGAAAGAACCGTATTGTGCGTCGTATTTTTGAATCCTTGGGATATAAGGTGATCAAGCTGGACCGCGTTTATTTTGCTGGTCTGACTAAAAAAGGTTTGCGCCGCGGTGATTGGCGTTACCTGACTGAACAAGAAGTGAACATGCTCCGCATGGGCTCATTTGAATAATAAACAATAAAGAGACAAAACAATGGAAAAAATTAGTAGAACAAAGATTGTTGACCTGCTGAAGTGCCGTGATTTTGGTGCGATGGTCAATGTAAAAGGTTGGGTTCGTACCCGCCGCGGTAGCAAACAGGTAAATTTTATCGCCCTGAATGACGGTTCTACAATAAATAATGTGCAGATTGTTGTTGATTTGGCAAACTTTGACGAAGAAATGTTGAAGCAGATCACCACCGGTGCATGTATCAGTGTGAACGGTGAGTTGACCGAATCCATTGGCTCTGGTCAGGCAGCCGAAGTTCAAGCGCGTGGAATCGAAGTATTAGGTACTTGTGATAACACTTATCCGTTACAGAAGAAAGGTCATACGATGGAGTTTCTTCGTGAGATCGCTCACTTGCGTCCCCGTACCAATACATTTGGAGCTGTATTCCGCATCCGCCACAACATGGCTATCGCTATCCATAAGTTTTTCCATGAACGTGGTTTTTTCTATTTTCATACACCTATTATCACAGCGTCTGATTGTGAAGGTGCGGGACAGATGTTCCAAGTTACTACCAAGAACCTTTATGATTTGAAGAAGGATGAAAACGGAGCGATTATTTATGATGATGATTTCTTTGGAAACAAGCCAGTTTGACGGTATCTGGACAGTTGGAAGGTGAATTGGCTGCTACTGCTTTGGGGGCTATTTATACATTTGGTCCTACATTCCGTGCGGAGAATTCTAATACGCCGCGTCACTTGGCTGAGTTTTGGATGATTGAACCTGAGGTTGCGTTCAATGATATTACTGATAATATGGATTTGGCCGAAGACTTTATTAAATATTGTGTACAGTGGGCGCTTGACAACTGCTATGATGATGTGAAGTTTTTGAACGACATGTTCGATAAGGGATTGATAGAACGTTTGCAGGGCGTGCTGAAGGAGGAATTTGTCCGTCTGCCTTATACGGAAGGTATCAAGATACTGGAGGAAGCTGTAGCAAAAGGTCATAAATTTGAATTCCCGGTATATTGGGGAGTAGACTTAGCCTCTGAACACGAACGTTATTTGGTGGAAGAGCACTTTAAACGTCCTGTAATCCTGACAGATTATCCGAAAGAAATCAAGGCATTCTATATGAAGCAGAATGAGGATGGCAAGACTGTCCGTGCAATGGATGTCTTATTTCCGAAGATTGGCGAGATAATAGGTGGTTCTGAACGTGAGGCTGATTATGACAAACTGATGACCCGTATCCAGAATTGGAAATTCCGATGAAGGATATGTGGTGGTATCTGGATACCCGTAAGTTTGGTTCATGTCCTCATTCTGGTTTTGGACTTGGTTTTGAGCGGCTGTTGCTGTTTGTTACCGGTATGACCAATATTCGTGATGTGATACCTTTCCCACGTACTCCGCGTAATGCTGAATTCTAATTGTTGGAAATAATAATTCAAAAATCCTGCCCTATAACATAGAGCAGGATTTTTTTGTATTTAAACTGTAAAAAAGTTATTTAAAAAGCAGGAAGTTTGAAAAAATTTCTAATTTTGTAATATCCACATTA
>ENA-OQJH01000755-OQJH01000755.1-human-gut-metagenome-genome-assembly--contig:-NODE-755-length-16059-cov-9.741778_pt1 | contig 16059 bp, 22 predicted proteins | sample MGYA00242597_ERZ504763 | MGnify/ENA primary metagenome ERZ504763 (study PRJEB26092, sample SAMD00036359) | human gut metagenome | host: Homo sapiens | study: EMG produced TPA metagenomics assembly of... | reverse complement strand
AAGAAAATCAACTGCCGCTTTGTCAGATTTAACGCTACTTTTGTTTTGACCTTGGTAAGGTCTTTTGGTACTGGTACATACGCCATGGTATGCGCTCCTTTCCTGCCCGTTAGTGGGCATTGAATATTGATTTGCTAAGGCTTCCGGTCTTGAATAATGAAAATGCAAGAATCACGGTATACGCCGCTACTGAAAACATTGCTGCATGAAGGTCACTGGATATGGTCATTGCATTTACTAAAACTGCATAAATTCCCACACAGACCATCATGAAGAATCCCTGAAATGCCAGTGCGAACAAGCCTTTTAAATAGTTGTTTCCGATATTGCCCCATTCCTTATTGGTCATGGTGGCAAACGGAATTGGTGCTATGGAAGTATAAAGGTAAATTTCTATCATTCTTCCGTACAAGATTACCGTAATGATAATTGACAGAATGTGCATGGTAACACTGATCAACATCGTTTCCATGGATAGAAGGAACAAATCCCCTAACTCCATATCCTCCAGGGCATCCACAATCCTTGAAATTGCTTCTGTTGCATCCACCGCAGTGTTTCCTGATATCACCCCGCGGCATTGTTGACCACATGCTGGCCAACATCAAAGACCGCCATCGTGATATTGAACGTATTTGTCACCAGATAAATGGCTACATACGCTTTGAAGATCCAGAGGAAAATGTTATAAGTCTCAAATTCATGGAAATTGTTTTTCTGTGTTACCATCGTAATCAGTTCATAGCACAGGACAAAGGTGATGATCAGTCCCGCAAGGGGGACAATCACCGTTTGGGATAAATTCTGAATCAGATTAAAAATCCCTGCATTCCATCCCTGCGGTGTCTGTCTCACCTGCCCGGCTATGGTTCCCACCTGCTCATTGACAGACGTGAACATGTTATCCAAACTTGACTTGATAAGTCCGATCAGGATATCCTTTATCGCTTCCGTAATTCTCTCAATGATGGTGTTCATCTACACTCCTCTTAAGAGAACAGGGTTGCCAGCTGTGGAATCAGGGTAGTTCCCAGCAGCATGATTCCGGCACCAGCCATCAGCTGTTTCATACCCAAATAGGTGTAGGAAACCGGCTCAATGGCGGGCGGCGGCGTGTCAAGAAATATCTATGGAGTTTTTTTAAGAACCGCCCCGGCGGGGCAGGTCAGGCTGTGACCTGCTCCACCTCCGGGATGGGTTTGAGATTAAAATGAATTTCGATAGAAATGTGTCTTGTCTTATCGCTGTCTATGCTCTCATGGACAACGATTTCTTTAATCAGGCGGTTGAGGGTGGCGGCGTCCAGTTCCGTGATGTCGGCGTATTCCTGAATGGCTTCCACCCATTGGCGGGCGTCACACGCAAGCCGGATTTCATCGGCCAGCTTCTTCCGGCCTTCCTCAACCTTTGCTTTCAACTCGGCCTGTTCCTTCTGCGTCTTTTCCATCAGCAGATTGAAGTTCGCTTCGCTGATACGTCCGGCAACCATGTCCTCATACAGCCGCAGCACCATCTTTTCCAGAACGTCAATCCGTTCCTCGTCTTTGGTTAGGGAACGCTCCAACGCTTCCCGCTGGCCTTTCTGCTCGGCTTCGCAGGTGTCGGTCAGCTTCCCGGCAACGGCTTCCCCGTCCATCAGGGCGGCTCTGGCGCACTCCCGGATTTTGTTCAGCACAAGGCTGTAAGGGTGTCGTACTCAACCCGGTGCTGGGTACAGTGCTGCTTGCCATAGGCGTTGTAGGTCTTACAGGAATAAATCTGCTTCGGGTGCTTGTCGTTGGTGTAGCGGATCGTCAGCGACTTCCCGCACTCGCCGCACTTGATAAGCCCCGCAAACAGGCTGTATTCCCCGGTCTGGCGGGGGCGCTGCCGGGATTTCAGCTTGCGCTGCACGATGTCAAAGGTCCTGCGGTCAACAAGCGGCTCATGCTGGTTCTCCACCACAATCCAGTCCTCCGGCTTCTTCTCCCCGATGGTGCCGATTTTGAAGCGGTATTCTTTCTTCTGGGAAGCGATAGCGCCGGTGTAGACGGGGTTCATCAGGATGTCCTTAATCACGGAGAAGTCCCACATATACCGCCCGTTTACCGGGTCTTTCTTTTCCCACTTGGTTGACACGTTCCGCAGCCCCCGTACCCGGTTCCAGTAGGTCGGGCATGGGATTTTTTCATCTTCCAGCCTGCGCCGGATGTAGTTGGGGCCGTGTCCTTCCAGCGCCCACGCAAACAGACGCCGGACAATGGGAGCCGTTTCCTCGTCAATCAGCAGGTGGTTTTTGTCCTCCGGGTCTTTCCGGTAGCCGAAGGGGGCAAGGCAGCCGGTAAACTGGCCTTTCTGCGCTTTCAGCAGATAAGAGGAATGAACCTTCTTGGAAATGTCCTTGCTGTACATCTCGTTGAGGATGTTCTTGAACGGCGCAATGTCGTTGTTGTCCCGCATGGTGTCGATACCGTCATTCATGGCGATATACCGGACGCGTGGCGGGGGAAGAAATCTTCAATCAGGAAGCCGGTCTGCAAGTAATTCCTACCCAGTCTGGATAGGTCTTTCGTGACCACAAGGTTTATCTGCCTGCGCTCGATGGCTTTCAACATCCGTTTCAGGTCGGGGCGCTCCATGTTCAGCCCCGTGTAGCCATCGTCCTGATAGACTGCAACAACCTCCCATCCCTGCTTTTCGCAGTAGGTTTCCAGCATAGCCCGCTGGTTTGCGATACTGGCGCTCTCCCCGTCAAGGTCGTCGTCCTTGGAAAGCTGCAATAGATAGCCGCCCGGAAGCTGCTTGCCAGTACCATGTCCATGCCTGCATATTCAAATCCGTTCATCATAACCGTTACCCGCACAATCCAGACGGAACACGGTCACTTGGAACCTTGTCTTTATTATACCCTAAATCTTGCTTTTTCGCAAGATATTCTTTATCATTTCTCTGGCTGTATTTCTGTGCAATCAGCTCACGAAACGTCCGTAGCGTCCAGTTCGCCGTCAAATACCGTTGTGACATGGATTACAGTTTTGTTTTTTGCCATAGGCAGTTACCTCCATAAATGAAATATGCCAGACAGGAGAGGGTCGGCAACGAAGTCCGGCAACGGGCTTTAAAAAACCTCGAAAACAATCTCTGTCTGGCGGGTTACTGTTTTATTTACTTTTTCTTTTATTTTTCTGTTGCTTTGGTTGTCAGAGGGGAGAAAAGCCCGCAGTTACGGGCTTTTCCCGGCAACGGCCCGGCAACGGGATAGCAACGGGGTCGGCAACCGGCTGTCATTTCTCCGGATTTTTCAGAAGGGAAGCTCCATCTGCTCCGTGACTTCCACAAATCCATCCGGCGTTTTTTCACGCCCGTTGTCAGCGTCCGTTGCCGGGGCTTCCCGTTCCCAGCCTTTTGTCTGCCGTATCCCTCAAATATCCGGGGATTGGAGAAATACTTCCATCCCGTGATACCGTGGTTCATAATGTCGTTGACTTCCCGGATTTCCCATTGTTTCGGCTCGTCAAAGGGGTGGTTCAGGGCTTCCCTGAAAAGCTGCTTGGAGCATACGGCGCTGCCGGTGTAGCGGTCAAGGTACGCCTGTATCATCCCGGCCTTGGTGTCCTCCGGCATGAAATCCCGCTGATGTTCTTTGAGGTACTGTATCATTTCGGGTGTAAAAGACAGCTTAAAATCACCGCTTTTGTAGGTTGTCATGGCTTCCGCCCATACCTGTTCCAGATAGGCTCTGGAAGCGGCTTCATCGTCCAAAATGTGTACCTCGGCCCGTTCGGGGTAGACCATGACCGGCAGGAAGCGCCGGTTCCCGGAACGGTCAAGGGGCAGGAAGTCCAGGGCGTGGAAGTCCCGCCGAACACGCACTGCCGCAGCCTGTCCTCCGGGTGGGTTTCGTAGGGGATTTTATAGACCTCCTTCTGGCGGCTTAAAAATGACTTGATTTCCTCTATGCTCTTGGCGTTGGCGGTGGCAATCATCTCCGACATTTCAATTATCCAGTGGCCTTGTAGCTTGCGGTACACGTTATCATCGTCCAGCTTCCGCAAATCATCGGAAAACCACTCGTCTTTTACGGCCAGCAGCCGGAAGAAGGTGGACTTTCCGGCTCCCTGACCGCCCACCAGACAAAGCATGACCTCAAATTTACAGCCGGGGCAGAACGCCCGGTGGATGGCTCCCAGCAGGAACAGCCGCAGCGACTGGAAGGTGTAGTTGTCCGTGTCGGCTCCCAGAAAGTGCCGCAGGCAATAGCGGATACGCTCTTTCCCGTCCCAGACAAGGCCGTTCAGGTAGTCCCGGATGGGGTGGTAGCTGTTGGCGTCTGCCGCAAGGTCGGCGGCGTCCGCTATCTTTTTCTCGCTTGTCAGGCCGTAGGTCTTTTCCAGATATAGCCGGATATACTTCATATCCGTGTCGGTCATGGCTTTGCTGCCGGTTCTGCGCTGCCTGCCGATGGGCTTTAGAAGGTCAATGCGCTCGGTCAGGAGATTTTTCGCCACCGCCCCGGAAAGTTCTGGGTCGTGCTGGAACACGGTCAGGCAGTTTTGAATACTGTTGCGGACGCCGCCTTTTTCGGTGCTTTCCAGCATGGCTTTTACTTCCTCAACGCTCCGGGGCGGGGGTGCGGCTTCGATGGTGTCCGTCACGGCCTGCCGCAGTTCGGGCGGCAAAGTCTGCCATTCTCCGCTCAAGGTTCCTCACTTCCTTTCCATAGCTGGCAATCAGGCAGCCTGTTCCTCCATGTCGGAGAACAGCAGCACATCCAGCAGATATTCCACATGGGATTGTTTCTGCAAGGCTTCCACGAAAAGCGGGTGCATGCTTCCTCCGGCGTCTTGGGGCATAGTCCCGCTTCCAGCGGCGCAGCAGATTGTGATAATCGGACAGTACCCGGAAGCAATACCGCTCCATGCGCTTGAATTGCTGCTCCGGGCTTTCCTGCCGGGGGCTTGGCTTCGGGCGGCTCCTGCCGGGTGGCTCCCTGTCCTCATAGGGGATGGAGAAGTCCTGCGCCAGCATGAGGGCGGCTTCCTTGGGGCTGACATTTTCCAGACGGGAAACAAAGTCAATCACATCCCCGTCTGCCTGACAGCCGAAGCAATGGAAGCGCCGGTCAACCTTCATGCTGGGGTTTTTATCGTCATGGAAAGGGCAGACGCACATCCCGTTTCTCCCTACCCGGATACCGTAATGCTCGGCGGCCTGCCGGGTGGTAATAGACTGTTTCACGGCTTCAAATACGTTCAATAGGCAAATCCTCCTGAAAATAAGAAAAGCGCCTGTCATTCTCACGGGGAAAATGGCAAGCGCCTGATTGGTTTAAAGTTCCATATCCTGTTTTTGCTGGCGGCGGGGCTGCTGGCGTTTCTGTTCTTCCCGCTGTTTGGCGCCCTCAATCTTCCAGCTTAATTGTTCGTTGATGGACGGCTTCTTTCCCGGCTCCGGCACAACCCGGCGCTGGTCGGGCGGCAGCACATGGTTTATCCAGTAGCGCACATCCCGCAGCAGCTTCATGTCCTCCTGAACCGCCTGCAAGCCCTCATTCTTTTCCGACAGTTCCCCGGAAAGCTGCTCCCGTTCCTTCTTCAATTCTTTCGTATCAAAGGGCAGTTCCTCCTGATGAGCTTTGAAAAAACGCTTGGCGGCAAGGTAGGCGTCCAGTTCTTCCCGGTGTTCGGCGGCAAACTTCTCCTTCCGTGTTTTCCAGCCGATGGAAGCGTATTTCTTGTAAACCTCTTTGTAGGCTCCGTGGTTGGCGATATGGGAAAGGGTGGTGTCGATGGCCTTTATCCGGCGTTCCGATTTTCGGATGTCGGTCTTGGCGGAAAGTATCTCCCGCTGACCTTATCCAGATAGCGTCCAGGCTCTCCACGGTGGAGATCTCTTTCTGCCGCAGGAAGTCAAGGGCTTCCATGACCTTGTTGAAATCGCCAACAGTGCCTTTCAGCTTCCCCTTGGAAGTCCAGCCGGTGCGTTCCCCGCTCCGCATATCCAGATACCGGGAAAGCAGTTCGGGGATGGTCGGCTCCTTGGCCTGTTCCAGCGCTTCCAGCAGCGTCGCCTTTTTCTCTTTCAGGCCGGACAGCCAGCCTTTAAGCTGCGTACCATCTGCCGGATAGACTGCATGAGGGAATTGGCGGCTTTGATGTCCCGGTTCAGGTTGCCGATGTTGGTCTGTATGCCTTTCCGTTCCAGATAGCTGACCGCTGGCCCCATGTGGACGGTGGGGATTTTATCTATCCCCTGACGCTCATAGGATTTCAGGTTCAGCCGTTCCGGGCTGCCGATGGCTTCCAGATAGCGGTTCGCCGTGTCAGCCCAGCCCTGCCGCCAAATCTCGGCGTACTTCTGGTCGTTCCAGTCCACGGTGTCCTCCTTGTGGCTTTTCCATCTGCCGGACGCAAGCCGGATACGCTCGCCGTTCTCGTCAAGGTCGTAGACTTCCGGCTCTTGGGAAGCCACTTGCCCTGTTCATCCATCGCCCGCATGGTAAGCAGGATATGGGCGTGGGGATTTCCGTCCCCCTTGTCATGGATGGCGAAGTCGGCAATCATACCCTTGGAAACAAAAAACTCCCGGCAGTAGTCCCGGATAAGGTCGGCGTACTGTGACCGAGGAAGTTCCCTCGGTATGGCAAGCACGAACCTCCGGGCAAGCTGGGAGTTCCATTGCTTCTCGATGGCTTCGGCGGCGTTCCACAAGGTATTCCGGTCTGCGTACTCCGGCGGGGCGTGGGGCGGCAGCATGATTTCGGTGTGGATGATTTCGCTTTTATGGGAATAGTATTTCTGCTTCTGGTCGTATTCGGAAAACAGCCGTTCCCCGCTCTGGTAGGCGGCAGACGCAACGGCTGACTGGCGCTTGCTGCGCTGGATGATTTTCAGGTCAAAGTGCGGGCATGGCAAGTAATATCCTCCTTCCTCCCGGTGTCCGGGCATAAAAAGAGCAGGGAACCTCTTTCAAGATTTCCTGCTCGGTGATGCCGCCGGTGGGCGGCTGGTATTCAGTTTTGAAGTTCGGGTCAGGGTGGCTCGATGATGGAGAGATTGGCAAACTGGAATTTTTGTTTACGAATGTATTTTGTTCTTTATGCGCAGACAGGCTTCTGTGTGCATAATCCAATGTCTTGAAAACGGCATTTGAATCAGCCCACGAATATCTTTACTACACCAATAATCAATCAGCCAAATTGCTTTTCATCACCGTTTACTACATTCAGCGATTCTAAATGACCTTTTCTTCCGTCTGGAATTTTCCTTTTCAATTCGTCATAAGAAAACCGTTCAAGCATTTTCTCGGTGCTTTCCCGTACTTCAAAAATATATGAATATAGTTCTTCCAGATTAAGCTGCTTTGAAAAATCTGCAATCTGCTGTTTAACAAGTTCATTTCCAGTTGTGATGATGGGTGAATTGATACGCTCTTGATAATTGCCTGCAAAAAACACCTGTTCATCTTCATTTATCACTGTATGCGCAACGATATCTTCAATACGAAAAATATGCCAAATTGAATAGGCAATCGTCTTGCTATGGTAACCATCAGCGTTTATAAAGGGGATTGCATTAAAATCTTCTCTGCATAATTCTTCTTTGAAAGATACTAAAGTTTGCATTAACTGATTTCGCAAACTAAATAAAGTATCAATACCCATCTTATAAGTATCTTTCTTTTTTATTTGAGCCTGCATTGTTTTATTAAGTTCAGACCATTCCTTATTCATATTCCATTCCCTCCCAAATTCCGATTTGTCATTGTTTTCATTATACTCTATCAAACCGGGTAAGTATAGGATGATTTTGTAAACTTGTTGGACGAGAACAGCTTGCAACTGCAAGATGTTTTCGGACGGCAAATCCACAAAGGGGTAGCTGGCGGCAGCCAGCGCAGGGGAAGTGTAGCTTCCCCTGTGATGATTGGAACAGATTGAAAATCTGCGGAAATCATCCGCTCCCTGCAAGGGGCTTCCGGCAGGACGCAACGCACCGGCTTGACCGGTGTATAGTTGCGCCCTCTTTCAGAGGGGCAGTCCACGGGCTGCGGCTCTGAAAGCAATCATGGCCGTTTCCGGCTGCATCCTCTCCCTGAAAATTGCCGTTTCCGGCGAATACTTTTTCCATAAGCTGCCGGGTGCTGTCTTTGTGGAACAGCAGCTTCAAAAATACGCTGACCTGTTCATCCGTGATGGCTTCCGGGTGGGGAAGGTAGCTTTCCAGCATGGCGGCTCTGGTGCAAAGCCGGTGCGTTCGTTCCTTCCGTGTCAGCGTCTTTATCTGGTGTTCCAATATCTTTTCTTCATGCTGCGCCCTCCGCAGCTTCTTTTCCGTTTTCTCTATCTCCTGATTGAGTTTTTCCAGCTTTTCATTCATAGGCGGCTGTCCTCCTTCTTGGGAATGAATACATATATTTTGTTGGGTTCCCCGAAGCCCTGACGCACTCGCAGTATCAGTCCGGCGTCCTCCAATTCATTCAGGGAACGCTTCACGGTCATGGTGCTGCGGGCAAGTGCCGCCGCCAGTTCCACGATGGGGAAATGGATAAATAAAATCCCGTTGGCGTCCTCTATGCCGGACAGGAAAACAATATCCAACATCCGGGCGTACATGACCTTGGCGGTGCTGCTGATCGGGAGCGCAGCATGGCTCTTGGCAGCGGCATACAGGGCGGCAGGGCGGTGTCTGCGGTCATAAATTCAACTTCCATTCAATCGGTGTCCTCCTTTACTTTTCGTTTTGAGCGTTTGGAAAGATAATGGGGGCAGTCCACAATGACCGCCCGGAAACTCTGCTTGCAAGTGCGCTGGCATTTCCGGCAGAGGTCGTTGTACGTTACCCGCCCCCGTTCATTGAGGAAGAAGGATAGTTCCAGCTTCCTCTTTTTCGGCATTCTCGGCATGGTGCTCCTTAAACAAAAATCCGCCCATTTCAGCCGTAACAGCCGCAATAGACGGATAGCAGATTTTAGTGTCGTGTTTCGGGGCGATTTTCGGGGAAAAAGCGGCCATAGAACCGCCCGGAAATCCCCCGAAGTATTACGGATAGGGCAGACTACGCCCTATCGGATTGTTGTGTTTCAGTATCAATTCGGTGTTCATTTTCGCCGGTTCTCCCTGATGTCGTTCCTGCCCCTGGCTCTCACAACGGCGTTTTGCTCCCTTTGGTACGCTCGTTGCGGTCAGGGTTCCTCCATTTCCCTTCCGCAAGTCGTTGCGCTACATCGCCGGGGAGCATATCCCATACAGGCCGGTCATTCGATTGGAATAATCCATCGATGAACTACCTGTATCATAGACCATTTTTGTTCCCTGTGCCGTATATCCACAAAGTAGGATTTCGGGGCGAAAAACGGAAATTTCCACGATTATGGAAAGTATGGTATAATCCAGTTAGCGGCAGGAAAACAGCCGTCGGAAAGGAGTGAGCGCCCTATGCTGAGGGTAACTACCATACAGGAACGCCTTTGGGAGTTACGCAAAGATAAAGGCTTAAATCTGGAAGAACTGGCGCAGCAAACCGGCATTTCAAAATCAGCCCTTGCCAGCTATGAAGCCAACGACAATAAGGAAATCAACCACGGCAACCTTATCACGCTGGCCGACTTTTATGAGGTATCTCTTGATTATCTGTTCTGCCGGACAGAAAACCGGGAGCAGATAAACACGCCCCTGATGGAACTGCACCTGAATGATGAAATGGTGGCGCTTCTAAAGAGTGGCCGTATCAACAACCGGCTCCTGTGTGAGATTGCTACCAACGATAAATTTGAGCAGCTTATGACCGACACGGAGATTTACATAGACGGCCATTGCCAACCTCCACCTTCCGCACCCTTTATGAGGTCTTTGGAAGAACAGCGGCAGACCATCATCCAGAAATACAAGCAGGCGGAAAATGATTTCTATTCAAAGACCATCCTTGCCGCAGAGGTAAAGGAAGAAGATTTCTTCTGTCATGTGACGCACAAAACATGGGACGCCATTCTCCATGACATACGGAAAGCCCATGAGCATGACATTGACAGCACGCCGGATTATTCCCTTGCAAAGAAGATGGCTCTGGAAATCCGAAAGGCTATTCAATCTTCCGGGGATTATCTCGGAAAAGTGTGGGCGGTCATTTTCAATATGCTCGGCATTGACTTTTACAAGCTGCCGCCGGATGAACAGAAGATATTGAAAAGGATACTGTCAAAATCCCCGAACATCAAGAACAGTCCCTTCAACTTCCGGCGCAAGAGAAAATGAAAAACTGCCGTTGTGGGAATGAGTGTTCCTGCAACGGCAGCTTTGTGTAATGAATTGAATTTTTACTTCAGTATTTCAATCTGGATTCATCATTTTACGATTGTTTTTTACATCTAAAAAATATAAAATCTGGTCGGTGAAGTGTTCCACCAAACTGGGCTGGATACTGCTTTCTCATTTCATCGGATACATGAGATTCCTCGCATTCTTCAATCAAAAATCCAGCATTTACTATAGTATTAACAATACTGGAAAATGTTCGATGATAAACTTCATAGTCCTCGACAACCCATTTGACTGTCCTTTTTCCCTCAACCATATAGTTGCTGATATTCGCATAAAGTCTTTCGCCCGATTCTGTCCGGTATATCTATCATATTGACCATCCCATGCGGTTGCCATTGGATGAGACATACTAAATACAAAATGGGCACCATATTTTAATAGACCATATATATTTTTCATTAGTTTGTCTAAATCTTCGGCATAATCAAATGCTAAGGAACTTGTAATCAAATCGAACTGCTCATCAATTTGACATATATCTTCCAATGCCATTTGTCGGTAAGTAATATTTTTTGCATGGAAATGTTCCTTTGCATACTCAAGCATTTTCTCAGAAATATCAATACCCAATACAGATTCAGCCCCCATATCAGAATACTGCTTTGCGTGTTGTCCCATGCCACAACCTATGTCCAGTACCCTTTTTCCATTTACTTCTGGAATCATCGCAAGTAGAATCGGGGTTTCTATGCAATCATTGAAATTAATCTTGTTGTTGCGAAGATTCTTGAAATTTTCAAAAAAGCTATCATTATCATAAATATTTTGTTTTGCCATGTATTCTTCTCCCCTTGGTGCATTTTTGTAAATACTCCACGTTCAAATTTATCACTCTGCTTTATCAACAGAATGGTCTTCCTTCTCCAATTCTATTACATCCAAAATGCCACAATTCAGGGCTTCGCAAATACGAACCAGCGTTTCCATGCTGATATTTTTGCCCTTACCCATGTTGGCAATCATATTTGTGGTAAGACCGGCGGCAATCCGCAAGTCCTCTTTCCTCATATTGCGCTCAACCAGCGTGTGCCAGAGGGGTTTATAGCTTATGTGCATTTATCCTCCTGCCTTTCTCCCGGTTCCGGGGTTCCTGTTCCCATTATATCAAAGTTCTTGCTATTCCACAAATATTTCTTGACACAATCGCCGGTTCCGTCTGGATTGTGCTTTTCCTTTCTTCTCTTGATTACATCTACTTAGCCATAAGCTGTTTGATGCCCTGGCTCTTAGCGCCGGGATTGTCGTTTCCATATCCTTCCAGAAGGTTTACGACACCCCACACGCCACGACCTGCGCCGATTGCGACTACAAGAGTTTTTAAAGTTGTAATTGCACTGCTAAAAAATGCCATATACATTCACCAAAACTGACTTCTTTCAGGTGTTTACGGGAATGAAAAAACACCGACTAAAAAGCCGGCGCACCTAATGTCAGTTATTCCTTTCCTCATTATTTTCCGTTCATTCCCAAGGTTACTTCGACAGATCTACTTGAATTACCTCCACCTCTTCTTCCGATTTCGGTGTGTACTGCGGATTTAACTCTTTTTCTACTTTGTATCGGTTTTTCTCATTTTCATCTGCAAGATACCGATAATTTTTGTGTTTCGTGATATCATATTTGTCCGAAAAGAATGGTCTGGCACCACGAATCTGCAGGATACATTTTCCGCCATCCATGACTGCAATCTCATCTTCTGTCATCAGCTGTTTGCCCGTTTTCTGATAATTCAGTCCAAAGGATTTCTGATTACTCCTCGTCTCCGAAGTGTTATACAGGTCAATAGTTTCCTTCCCCAGAAGCTCGCTCATTTCCTTTAAGGTAGTTTTCTCTTTGCCACCAAGGAAAAGCGTAGTATCACAGTTGCCCAGAATCGTATCTGCGCTATCTTTGTACATTGCCTTTAACTGGCTCTGTGACTGCAAAATAATAGAAGCAGAGATTTCCCTGCTTCGGATAGTTGCAATCAGCTTGTCAAACTGAGGAATTTGTCCGATGTTGGCAAACTCATCAGCAATGACACGCACATGCACCGGAAGTCTTCCACCATATACATCGTCTGCCTTATCGCAAAGCAGATTGAAAAGCTGTGACTGTAACATGGCAATCACAAAATTAAATGTGGTATCCGTATCAGACATAATCAGAAACAAGGCTGTTTTCCTATCCCCGATCTTATCCAGTTCCATTTCATCATAAGACATGATCTCTCGAAGCTCTGCGATGTCAAATGGGGCAAGTCTGGCCCCACAAGATATCAAAATACTTTTCGCTGTCTTTCCAGAGACGAAAAGTCAAGGACTTTTTTCATCAAATTCACAAAGAAGTCACATTTTGCGGACTTCCTCACGGAGCAGACGCTTGATTTTGTCCTCCATCGTCTCTTTTGCGGTCTGGCTGAAATGGACACGGACGATATAGGTTGTCTTGCCGATCTGCTTTCTGACAGTCGGGCAAGTGGCGGTGTTAGTTGCGGTATTGTTCATTCAAAATCCTCCTGTAAATGAAAAATGCCCGGTGACTGTTCATCATCGGGCGGTGTCGGTATGATGGAACAAGGCAAGGCGGCAACATTAAGGTATCTATAAAAACCTTGCCGTCTTTGCCACGCTTGCCGTGTTCCTGTTGTCAGTTTCGGAGATAGCAGACCCATGCTGTGCTGTCTTTCTCGGTCACAAGTCTGTCCCCGATACGGCTCTTTGCCGTTCTCATGGTGCGTGAAGAAATCCCATGCTCATTGACTGCCTTTTCCAACTCTGCGCTCGGCATACGCTTTCCGTCCGCAAGCAGTTCCAGAATGAGCATTTGCGCCTGTGCGGTCTTGCTCTCGGTCTTGGCGGTGTCTGTCCCGGCAAGAAGCTCGTCAGCGGTAATGTCATAAGCCCTATCCACTCAAAACCTTTCTCATCTCCCAGAGAAAAGGCAAGGGACTGTCCGGGCGGCGCAAGGGAGCTTTTCTCATGGATAAGCACCCTCGTTGTCGGACTGTCCTTCAGCTTGCCAATAAAGAGCAGACTGCGGACTGCCGCCGTGATGTCGATAGACCCTAATCCCCGATAGGTGCTTTGCGTTCCTGCGGCTTTGTTCAGGTGTCCGATCAGCACGATAGCGCACCCGGTAGCCTGTGCAATGTCTCCCAAACTGCGGAATATCGGGCGCACCTCGTTTGCTCTGTTCATGTCCACATCTGCGCCCAGAAACGCCTGTACCGGGTCAATGATAACAAGCCTTGCGTTGTTCTCACGGATTGCCCTTGCTATGCGCTCATCGGCAAGGGTCAGCGGTGTGTCCCTATCGTCAATGACAAGCACTCTTTCAAGGTCTGCTTCCGCTTCCATCAGTCGGGGCTTGACGGTATCGCCCAGACCGTCCTCTGCGGTCTGGTAGATGATGTTGAAAGGCTCAAGGGTCTCCATACCGGGTAAAGGCTTTCGGTTGGTGCAAGCCGCCGCAAGACGCATGGCAAAGTAGGTCTTGCCCTCGCCGGGGTTGCCTGTATAATCGTCAGCTTTCCAAAGGGGATATAGGGAAACCATAGCCAATCCACGCTCTTCAGTTCCACATCTGCATGCGGAGCATGGGAACAGGCTGGGCGGTGGGCAGCTCTCGCAGCGTGATTGTCTCGGCTATGAATTTGCGGCTGGGAATGTCCCTTGCTGACGGAGAACATCGTTCCAGTCTTTCCTTGCCGGGACAAGGCGAATGACGGCGATCTCGCTGGGAATGGACTGTGCCAGTCGGGTACAGGCTTCGCTTCCTGCGGTGTCGCTGTCGAGGCAGAGGAACACTTTTTGGGTGTCCTTGCGTTCAGAAAGAAAACGGTCAAAAGCCTTGCCCGAAACGCCGCCCAGGGCAAGATAGCTCCTTGTCTGCCAGTCTTGCGGATATAGGCAGATAAAGGATAAAAGGTCTATCGGTGCTTCAAAGACAAAGAGCTGGTTGCCGTTTCCCTCATAGCGGAACGGATAGGACTTGTCAGACCCGGCAATGTCCTGTCTGAATGGGTCTGCCGTTCCTCTCACATGGGCGTATCTCGGCGTACCGCTTCGGTCTCTGCCGACAAACACAACATTGTGCCGCTTTGCTTCCTCGTAAATATCCCCGGAAAGAAGAAAAGCCTCAACAAGCGTTTTGTTGAGACCTCGGCTTTCGCAAAGAAATTGAATTGCTCTGTCGGCTGTTCTGTTGTGCAAGGGCAAGTGAAACGCTGTGGGCGGTGTTGTGCTGCTTCGGTCTGCCCCTCGCCGCTTTCGCCGGTCAGGAGCTGGACAGCTTCGGGAAAGGACTTGCCGTAAAACTCCATGACAAAATCAATGGGATAGCCGCCCTTGCTCTGGCTGTGGCGAAACCACTTGTTTCCCCGGACGGTCAGGCTGTCATGTTCTTTCCAGCGGTATTCTCGTCCGCTTTTGATAAGCGTCTCTCCCTGTGTACGGAGAAAATCTTCCAGACTGACGGCGTTCGCCCGATCAATCTGTGGTTGGGTGTAATTCATCGGGATATATCCTCCTTTTTGTGTCGTGTTTGGGGTCGATTTTGGAGCATTTGTTCCTCTGTACGCTCGTTAAATCGGGCGGCAGTATCTACACATGACTTGACCTTCCAAAGACGGTGTAAATCGTCTCTGACGGTCTTAAACTCGCCATAGGTGGTGTTGTGCGCCTGTTCCAGCTCGTCATACTCTTCGGTCAGCTTTTTCATATCCACCTTGCCGTCCGGGAATTCTCCGGTCAGCTTGCGTCTGGCGGCGTAGAACTGTTTCAGTTCCGTTTCATGCTCTGCCTTGTACTTGGCTCTGGGCTTCTCAAACTTGATTTTCTGCAAGCCGTCATAGACAGGCTTCAAGCTCTGGAAAGCAGCAGAGCTGTCATAGAGCCGCTTAATCGCTTTCATTCGAGCGGTCTGTTCGTCCAGCGTTTTCTTCAAACTCTCTGTGGCAGCACTGTGTTCGCTGACACGGTGTTCCAAATCCTCAAGGAGTAAATCCCGTTTGCCCGGAGATAATTGAAAGTCTCATTCATCTCCTTTAGATTGCTGACCTTGTCTTTCTGCGAATACGCCCCGGCTCTGCGCTGGGTGTAATAGGCGTTCAGCAGAGAAACAAGGTCGGGTGCTGCGGCTTGGCAATCTCCGCTTTTGCTTCGGCAATCCAATCGAACAGGAGAGCGATTTTCTTCTTGATGTCCCGGATAACGGCATTGGTTGCTTGATCCAGCGTTGAACTCGCCTTTCTCGGTGCGTATGCCTTTCTTCTCCATTGCCCGGACGGTTGCGCCCTCGTGGACGGTGGGAAGAAGCTCCACGCCCTGACGCTCATAGCTTCGGTGGTCGATACGAACGTCAAGCCCCTTTTCCGCAAACTTGCCATTGCATAGCTCCGCCCATGTCTGCCGCCAGTATTCCAGCGTTTCGGGACTGCCCAGTCGGTAGTGGGAACGGCGTTGAACACAAACTTTCCGTTTGCGTCTCGAATACGGTTGCCGTCCTCGTCCAGCTCATACACCCGGCGTTGCTTTAGCCCCATTTGCCGTTCTGCTCGATGGGGCGGATAGGGCAAAGCACATGAAAATGTGGATTGGGTATGCCGCCGTCCTCACGGTCTGGCTGGTGTACGGCGAAGTCAACCACCATGCCCCGGCTCACAAAGTTCTCCAACAAAAATTGCCTTGCAAGAGCGATGTTTTCCTCAAGGGAAAATTCATTCTGCAAGGCAATGTCAAAGCTGTATGCAAGCTGGGCGTTCTTTCCACGCTCGGCTTTTT
>ENA-OQJH01000754-OQJH01000754.1-human-gut-metagenome-genome-assembly--contig:-NODE-754-length-16069-cov-3.202296_pt1 | contig 16069 bp, 17 predicted proteins | sample MGYA00242597_ERZ504763 | MGnify/ENA primary metagenome ERZ504763 (study PRJEB26092, sample SAMD00036359) | human gut metagenome | host: Homo sapiens | study: EMG produced TPA metagenomics assembly of... | reverse complement strand
AATGTACCTTCTATCTGGGGAGTACTTTTGGCAAATGAAGTTTCCAGCCGTGATCAAGGCTGAGGCTGATCAGGTTGTTCTTGAACGTATTTCCATTCGGCAACGTCTGTCAGGGCATGGTTGAAAGTTTGCAGGATGACACTTTCGCCGGAATGTAGCTGGAGGCGTACTTGGGTTTTGCCTTCTTGCTTGCGGGTTTGTGCTTTCCCTTTTTCTCCCGTCATCGGATTGAACAGCATGACACTTTCTGCGGGAACGGCTAAGGTTATCCAGTCGTTTACTCCTTTTTCCTGCAATGAGGAGATGAAATAATGATGTCCATCGGCATGGGAGCGGCGGATACATTGTAAGCCATACCGCGTTTTCATCTCTTCGGGAACAACACCGCTTTTTTCCAAGGCAGATTGATAGTTATTTCCTGTAATGATGATCCCTTTTTGATAAGGAGTTGCTACCGTCTCATCGAAAGAAGCAATTTCCGGAAGTTGCTTTTGTAATTGCGCAAAGCCTTTCCGGCGTGCTTCCAGTTTTCCATAACCGGGTACATCCTGCGGATAGTTTTCGGTAAAGATGATAGTAGCTCCGGCTTGTGCCAGCTTTAGTAAATGGCCGAGTACCTCGGACGGCATTAATTTTACAGCAGGAATGATGATGGCTTTATAGGAAGTTCCTCCTTTGGTCAGTAATTTGCCATTTACGCAACGGGTACTTTTCACAAGTTGTCAGAGATATAATCCATGTCATAGCCGCAATTGCTGATGGTATGAACGGTCTCTATAAACTTGGGAGCACGTTTTGCCATATCATGGATGCTGAACAGCAAAAGACGGCCCGGCTGTTCCTGCCACATATCATATACAGGCAGATAAACAAGAAAATCATTGTCCGGTTTCCCCATTTGCAGGAAAGACTGGCAACGGGTGATATATTCAAAGAAAGCAGGAGCATCCTGCCAAATGTTATTGGTAGGAGACATATCAATAGAGGCATAAAACTTCCATCCCGGCCATTTGGCTTCTTTAGGACTGTAGGGGGTTCCATGGAAAAACATGTGGTTTACACCTGATACGAACATCAAATCCATATCCGGTTTGCACTGGGAAAGTGAGGTACGGAAATGTTCTGTCAGCCAGGTGAATGTTTCTGAAGACGTGTAGGGCTTTCCGGCGATATGGGCAGCGGAAGAAGCATACTTCAGCATGGAAAGGTCTGAGTCATTCTTACGGGTCAGGGAATCTTGGCGCAATCCTTTAATATGGAATTGCGACAGGCCGAATCCTTCGCATTCGGGAATATCCACAGAGGCATAGGTATCTATCAGATTGGCAGGGGAACCATGTGCTTGGTTACGGGTGATGCTGCCATGACCGTGTGCCCAGTTAGTCCATTGGGTACTGAAATTCTCAATCAATAAATCGGAGATTGTTTCGCGATAGTCACTGACTATGCGGGCGGTGGTTTCATTACGATCCTGAGCTATAAATTCAGGGAAGTGTTCTTCCAGTTTATAGCCACGACGACGGGCGAATTGTTCCAGGAAATCAGGAGTCCAGTCAGCACCATATACTTCGTAAGAGTCATTGAAAAAAGTATGTGGAAAATTGGTCTCGTTTTCTTTAAAAGCTTTGTCAAAGTTGGCAAAATAACGTTTTACGGCTCCTTTATCCAAGTGGTTCATCACATAGCCTTCTCCACCGGGAGCGGCACGTTTCACTTTTTGGAATGTTTTACCTATATATAAGGTAATAATATGCCAATGACCTGCCGGAGCTTTCCATTGTAATTGTCCGTTCTTCGCTTTGGAAGTGAGATTAAGACATTGCTTATTGTCCGCATTATAGGCCATAACCCGGCTTAAAGTGGCTACAGGGCGTTGTTTTTCTTCTTCTACTTTCAAATCTAGCGTAATTTCTTTTCCACCCTCTACTTGATAAGATTGAAAAATAGCTTTGGTAGCAGCATCTGTCATACTCACGTGAGGACCGCCGAAGGGCCATCCGGTACCGGTGTTCATATCTACTTCAATACCGATACGTTTTCCTTCAGTTTCAGTATGTTGCAACATATTCATCCATTGCGGGCTGAGGAAAGGGAGGTTATTCTTATCGTTGCCTTGAACACCATAAATAGGAGTGATTTCAACACCTCCCAGTCCGGCTTTGGCATATTCCTCCAGATTGTAGGTCAGATTGGTTGCATCGACAGCACTTCCCAGCCACCACCAGCGGGTAGCCGGACGGGTTTCGGGGTGTACTGCCGGCCATTCTTGTGCATAAAGGCTGCTTCCGGTCAGTAATAGGCTGAACAATAAATATTTTCTCTTCATTCTATTTGTTTTTATAAGTTTGCTGCATTGAATTCTTTTCCATCCACTGTGATGTTCCTGTATCTGATATCATTGGCATCCTCTGTGACAAACAAGGGACGTCCGTCCGCTTTCTCGTAATGGAAATTTACATTGTCCAAGGTGATGTTGCGTGCATGGCGGATGTAGAAACCTTTGGCGGGAATCGTTCCGAACATCCACGGTTCAGGATATACTTTCTCTTGTTCGGGAGGAGTCAGAAGTCCGTCGGCTTCTGTATATCCTCTTGGTGATAGATATGAATATCGCTCAGTGTCACATCTTCAATAAGGGCTCCCGGTATTCCGCTGATAATGGAGGAGTAGCGCGAGTCGGCATTAAATACATTGACGTGGCTGATGAGGATGCGTTTCATTGTGCCCACGGGCGTTCCTTGCGGGCTGCGCATCCGGGCTCCTAACCGCAGGAAGATAGGGGCGTTGACAATATCGCGCATCGTGATGTTGCTGATGACGATATCTTCCAGTTTTCCCCCGTCTACCGTTTCCAGGGCAAGACCTCGGCAACGTTCGAATATGCAATTGGTAATGGCTATGTTTTTAAAATCGCCACTGGATTCTGTTCCTAGTTTGATACGTCCGGTTACAAACCCGTGATCCGGTGCTTGGGGTTCGTCTCGTTGCCAGGTACAATCCAATACACTGCCACGGTCGTATCCGCTGACAAAACAATCGGAGATGGTTACATTTTCCGTATCCTTGAAATAGCCTAATCCGTAGGACGCTTTAAGCACGATAGCATCATCCCAGGGAGCGTTGACTGTACAATGACTGATGCGGACATTTTGCAGCAGTCTATGTCAAAACCGTCCCGGTTGGTATCTACTTTCACGTTCAGAATGCTGAGATTATCTACTCCTGTAGCCAGCAGACCAAAATGACCGCAATGCAACAAAGAGAAGTCTTTCAGTGTCACGTTCTTGCAGAGTTTCAAGCTGATGGCTTTGTTGCCTACACCGGGCAGGCGGCTTTCCTCACGGGTGAGTCCTTTGCCATAAATCAGTCCCGGTCCGCTGATGGTGATGTCTTCCAGACCGATTCCCCAAATAAGTGAGTTCTTCCAATGACTGTGCCCGAAATCCTGGAATTGGGTGTGTTCATTCGGTTCTGCCAGGTCATAACCTTCCGTTGCTGATGGGAAGCGCCTACAATTTGTGCTCCTTGTTCTATGTACAAATGTATATGACTGGCCAGACGTATGGAATAGCACGCGTATTCTCCGGCGGGGAAGTAAATGGTTCCTCCACCCTGAGAGGCAGCTTCCTCAATAGCTCGATTTATGGCAGGGGTGTCAATGGTAGTACCATCGGCTTTCGCTCCGTAATCTTTTACATTGTATATCTTTGCCTGTGCTGTCCATGTGCTGAGGCATAAAAGGAAGAGTATGAGTTGTTTCATGGTCTGTCTTTGCTTTTACTGAATGGGCATTAGTTTGAATTTGTGTAAATAAGATGCATTGCCATACATGGTATGTTCATCGGATAAATTCCAGAATCCGTCTTTGGAGGTAGGGTGGGCATCCCAGTCAATCACTGCCCAGCATAATCCGATTTCATTTCCTTCTTTTAATAAAGTAGGGCAAGATAGTTCGGGACCATCGGCATCCGCATGGTCAAAGGGAGTGATATAAAATTCCAATGTCAGCTTACCCGGTTCACCCTCCTTGAAAGAGTACTGATAGGCATAATCAGCGTATGGCTTTTGTTTCAGCCATACTTGAGGACCCCATAACATACACCAGTCATTGCCGTGAGCCGGGGTGAAGATGTGATAGTTCTGGGCATGGCATCCGTGAAATTTGAACCAAGCCTGCCATACGTCTTTGGGAGCTGTGGGATGAAAACGGTCGATGAACGGTCCCCCTGAACAATCGCCATCCACCACTACTTCAAAAATATCCGTGTTCAAGGAGTTCTCACTGAACCGCCAATAATTATCGTATGCTTCATATAGAAAATACAACTTCTGAGTTTCTGCACACCAACCTACTTTGACACTGACTTTCAAGGTGGTGGTATCTGGCTGTGCATGTTTTCCCTCGTCTTCCTTTAAAGCTGTTTCCGTTATCTTATAATCAGCCGGAACGCAATCCCAGTCGTGGGTATTGCCATCTATGGCAGGAACCTTATCTGCCGGAAATTGGTACACCTTGAATTCCTGTGCCTGGGCAGACAGGCATAGGAAAAGGAAGAACAGGTATAGATACAATCGTTTCATTTTGATCGGGTTTTATGTTCTTTCTCGAATAATCCGGGTAGCATGAAATAATTATAATCTGCTCGTTGGTAGAAACAAAAGTAGAGCTTTTCTTGCGGTTTCCACGGGTATAGGGCAGAGATGACAGGGGCATCTGTCTTTTTACCGGAGTTGAATAAAGCAAGCGGGGATGCTTGTTTATGTCCGTCGGACAGACGAATATCGGAACCGATGGGAGATACCCCATGAACCGTTCTCAGTTTCATGCTTTCACCATAATAGGTAGTAAAAGCGTTTCCTTCTATACTGAATACATTATGGAAGCAGGAGGCTGCCGGAATACTGTTGTCTGTTACGGCAGGGTCGTCTGCACCGTCGCATGCACCGAAAGCCCAGCAAGTTTGAGCTCTTCGGGTAATCGCTCACCGGAAATCTCCATGATAAAACCATTACTATCCGTCAATGGACATACAATCAGCTTTATTTCACCTTCTTTCCATAATTTATCTTTAATGGTATAAGCCTGTCCCTTTTTCTTGACACTGCATTGGTCCAGCCAGCAACTTTCATTGCCGCAAACCACTCCCAGACGGAAAGTTCCCGCACCTTTGGATAAACGGAAGGGAAGAGTCTGGGCGTTGTTGCCAAAGACAGACAACAGCATACAGAGAAAGAACGGAAGTAGCCGCCGGCTATAATTCCATGTTGTTTTCATAGCTGATATTGATTTGTGCGTTCTTATTGTTTTTTTCTTCCACACGGCTGCCGTCTTCTACTTGTAACCGGACATCTTCCAAGTGGAAGTCTTCGGTAAAGATAATGCTTCCTGCTTTATTTACCTTGGCTTTTATGCCGGAAATATGGAAATTCTGCAAAGGCAGTTCCTCATTCCAGCCTGCAGCGGTGATAAAGGTTTGCACATTAGTAGCTTTTACATCGCTGAGCCATACATTACGGAAATGCGGATACCTTTTTCTTTAGGTGTGACAGGAGTCAGCATAACCTTCCAATGTTCGGGAATCTCTTTTCCTTCATATTCAGCCGGTAAGGTAGAATAACTATAGCTGGGGTTCCAGTTAAGGTCCGCTGCCAGTACATGGCGGACATTGTCTGCTGTCACTTGGGTCATGTAGATATTTTCTACGGTTCCACGCGGTTCATGGCAGATTTCAGACGGAGGGTGGAAGAGGTTCCGTATGCTTGAAGGTTATATCCCAAGACATTTCGGATGCAGCCTGAAGTTTCGCTGCCGCAGGTAATAAGTCCCGCACCTTACGTGCAATGCATCCACGAACAATGATATTTTCGGTGGGACGGTTTACACGCAGGCCGTCGGCATCCCGTCCGGCTTTCAGGCAGATATTGTCATCGTTGCAATCTACTTCACAGTTTTCAATCAGGATATTGGTGCTGGAATCAATGTCAATACCATCCGTACTGGGACCATGCCCCCCTACGTTATTATTGATTTTCAGTCCGTTCAAGGTACATTGGTCGGAATACAGCACTTGGCAACCCCAAAATCCGGTACGCATCAAGGTAAAGTCTTTTAGTGTTATATGGCGGCTGTTCGAGATGAGCATTCCTCTTACTCGTTTGCAGTCGTAGTCCACGATCCACCGCAGTTTGCGTTTCTCGTAATCCTTCCGCATGGTCCAATATTTATCCCAAAATATTTTTCCACGACAATCCAACGTACCTGCTCCGCTGATAGCTGCGTTTTCTGCATCCAGAATATTGATGACTGCCGAGGGCCATACCATTTCGATACCTGCCACGCGGGAGCGCATTTCGGGGTATAAATCTATATCCTCGCTGGCTATCAGCGTCGTACCTTGGTTGAGGTGGAGGTTTACATTACTTTTCAGGTAGATGGCACCAATCCGGTAGTATCCTGGGGCTACTTCCACTGTTCCTCCTCCGGAACGGTGGCATTCGTCAATAGCTTTCTGCAGGGCGGCAGTGCTTAACTGGGTACTGTCATTTTTCAATCCGTAATCGGCTGCTTGGAATATTTTTCCCTCAGGATAGGTTTTGGCTCCTACTTGGCAGTCCACGAAAGGTCAGGAGTTCCCATCCTTCTCCCCATTGGAATCCGGAGAGGGATTGGGCATTGGTAAAGAGGGTACCTAAGGTAAATGATAGGGTTAATAATAATGTTTTGTTATTCATTTGTTCTTACTTTTAAATTAATTGCCGTCCGGCTTTTCAATTTCTGTAAACGGGCTGTCATTCCATTTGAAACTGTCCAAAGCATCCGGATGTGCAGGATTGTAACCGGAATAGTCGCTGCGCAAATAGTTAGAGATAGGTAATCCCGCTTTCTTTATCCCTTCAATGATACATTTGGAGATTTGATAAGCTCCGTAAGGATTGAAATGAGTATTATCTGCCAATACCCTGTTTTGTCCCGGATAGGTTCCGGCAGGATAATGTACGAATGCCTTTTTGGAAGGTTCCACTCCCATTGCTTCATAGAGGGTACGGGTCATTTCGTTGAGATCGATCAAAGGAACGTTTTCTTTGGCAGCTAGCCAACGCATTGCTTCGGGATAATCTTCGTGAGTATCTCTGATTTTCCCGTTTTCATCGAAACTGCGGCGTTGTGTCGGGGTTACCAGTACAGGATAAGCTCCTCGTGCCCTTGCCTCATCAATGAATGTTTTCAAGCTGGTCATAAATGAATAATAAGCTCCTTTACCGGGACCTTTTTGCTTTTGGTCGTTATGACCGAATTCCATAAAAATATAATCTCCGGGTTTCATTTGTGTCAATGCCTTTTTCAGTCGTCCTGCACCGATAAAAGTATTGGCGCTTTCGCCGGATTCTGCATAATTGGCAAAACAAATGCTGTCATTGAAGAAGCGGGGAATCATTTGTCCCCAGCTTGCCCAAGGTTCATTGTCCTGGTCTACTACGGTAGAGTTACCGCATAGGAATACTGTGGGTACATTATTTACTTTCTCAATAATCAGTTCGGACAATTGGGGGGCATCCCCGTTGAATTCCAAAGTTAGTTTGTCATCCAGTTCAATTTTTGGCGTTCACGCGGTTTGATGCGTACATTTTCTTTTTCCGAAATATGTGTGTTGCGCTTGTTGATCACAAATGTACAAGGTTTTAACTCCCCTTTTTTTGTCTTCACATTTTCGAAGAAAAGGCGGCGTGATTCTCCTCGCACTGTTGTTTCTCCGGCAGCGCGTTTGTTTCCTATCACGACTGTGACGTGGTAGTTGCCATCGGGTACCGTAATAGAGAAAAAGAATGGGGCTGTACTTTTACCTTCCGGAGAGGGCTGTCTGTCATATCCGTATCCCTTTTCCTCCGAGTATCTGTCGGCGGGAGTTATTTTGGTATAACCGTCTTTAGTTTTTTTACCTGTGGTAAATCGAATTTGTAAGTTTGTGCTTCGACTCCTAATGTCGCTAAAAGTCCAAGAGCTAATAGGGCTATCTGTTTCATGATTGATATAGATTGTTATTAATTGATTTTCGGTTTTAGTTCATCCGGAGAGTCATTGGTATAAGATTTTATGTCACCGGCTGTTTTTGTGAACAACTCACTGATTTGTTGAGGTGTTACAGTAAATTGCGGACGGAACTGGTCCGAATTCATATAATCCAAAATGGCTTTATGCATCTGACGAGCTACAATGCGTTTCTCTGGCTGGGAGGTAATGTCCATGCTTGTCATGAGCACTTTCCCATTTAATACATTGGCTTCGAATAACATACCTATCTTGCGGCTTATGAACCAAGTGTCAATGCTTTGAACCGTAGGTTGGAAAGCGGGTGGAAAGTGGGTGAATTGCATCACTTGAGCATGATTCAGCAGTTCCCACCATTGCAGATTGCTGTGATATTCTGTCGGAAACTGACGGAATAACGGGTGTTTGGGGTTCACTAAGATACCTGTGGTATGAGGAGGACGCATTTTGAACCAGGAGGTGTTCCAGAATACAGGAGTGAATTGCTGAACCACTTCTTTACCATAACTCACTTTGCCCGCAGCTGTAATAAGCACATTTCCACCATGCTGAAGAATTTCCAAGGCTTTCGAATCCAAGGTATCGGTAGTGTATACTTTTCCTTCGGCTATTGTCACTTGAGCGGGATAAACCCAGAAATTCCAGTCATTTACAGCTTCTGTTCCTGTAATGCGTATTTCCAGATTCAGCTTTTTAGCCTCTTGGATATCAGTAAGCGGAAACTCAAGGCTACCAGTGTGATTTAAATTTCCGATAGGGATGTCTTGTGTTGCCAATGTGCCTTGCGCATATACTTTGCCATATTCGTCTTTTAACGTATATACAATTTCTGCTTGTTTTAATGTCTTGGCACCAAAATGAGCAACTTCAATATCCGCCTTTAAAATCTCATTGTTATTATATACAAATTTATCTGTACGCATCAGTGGAACAGTAGGTGAGCAAAAACGTCTCCATTCTGCAGAGTTGATATATCCTTTTTCTTCAAAGAAACATCAAGAACACCTACTAGTGCAGTTCCCTGACCCGAATAATCGTTCAGTGCCAATAATTGGAAACCGGCATAATCAGGCGTGCGGAGTGTCTTTTCTATTTCATATTTATAACAAAGGGCTTGCAACTTTCCGCTGGCATCATAAATAGATGGGCTTGGTCGCTCATGTGGTTATCAGCCAGAATGTCTTTGAAAATTTCGAAGTTCTTAGCTTTATTAACACCTGTATATTTACGTATTTCATTGAAATTAGGGAAAGCACACCATTGACCTGTTTCATGGGATACATAAGGTTGTTTCACTGTGTCAAGATGATTCTGGAAACGATAATCGTCTTGGGTGGATGGCTGTCTTCTAGACCAGGTCAGGCCACGTGCCCCTGCCTTTACATGATATTGGTTGCGGGGTTGCCATTGCCATCCGTTGCCTACCGATGCTCCGGTATATACATGTCTGGGATCCTTCTTTTCCCAATATTCTACGAACTTGGTCACCCATTCTACCCAGCGTCCGCTAGGTTCGTTTCCGCATGCCAACATGCAATAAGAGGCATAGTTGCCATATTCTTTGGTTAATGCGATGGTTTCGTTCATCAAATAGGTGTCAATAGGTTGTCCCAAACCTAATTTAGGACCATGATTGGGCCAGCTCGGACCTTCGGGTTGCAGATAGAATCCTACCCGGTCGGCAGCTATAAAAGCGGCTTCGGGAGGACAGAATGAATGGAAACGCATGTGATTCAGTCCATAACTGCGACAGATACGGAATACTCGTTCCCAACTTTCTACATCCATCGGGGCGTAACCGGTCAACGGGAAGTCACAGTTCTCAACTGTTCCGCGAAGCTGAGTTTTACGCCCGTTTACATAAAACCATTTACCTTTGATTTCAAATCGGCGCATACCGAATTGTATTTCTTTTATCTCAGTTTTTTTCCCATTGGTGACTTCTGCTTTCAGTTTGTACAGGGCCGGATGAAATTCATCCCATAGCAGCATATCATTCCCCATAGGTAATACCATTTCTGTTTCCGTTACTCCTTTGTTAAGTTTGATTTCTTGTTGTATGGCGGGAACTATATGCTTTTTATCCGTATTGAAACTCTCCGCTGATAATTTTATTTTTGTAATGCCTGCACCTTTGATGACGACTTTGACACGTGCCAGTTTTTGTTCCGGTTCCGGATATATTTGAATATCATCGAAATATGTTTTCGGAGTCGTTTGCAGACAGATGCGTCCTACAATACCGTTCCAGTTTCCTTGAGTTTGGTCGGTTATGCTGTGTGAATCCGGTCCAACATTGATTTCTTTGATACGATTATCCACTCGGATGGTGATAGTACATTTTCCGGGACGGACATAACGGGTTATATCATATTGATGGGGAACGCAAAGACTATTCTGCATTCCTGTCTTTTGTCCGTTTACCCATACAGTTGTTTCTATATGGGGACGTTCCAGAAACAACAAAATACGTTCACCTTTCCAGTCGGCAGGTATATTCACCTCTTTCTGATACCAAGCAGCTCCTACATAATGTTTGTCAGGAGTCAGAAAGAATGGAAATTTAATATTACCTTCTTTACGGTATTTTTCCATGTATGGATTATAATAGTAAGAACTGTCATAGAGACTGCCTGTCCATTGGGTCTTTGCGGTGACCTCATCACCTTTCAGTTTCTCGGGCATGGAGCCGGGCAGGTTGATGCAGTCATTCAATGTGTGGCTGAACCATTTTTCTTTTTCTCCATTATCCTGACGGTCTATACTGAATGACCATTTTCCGGATAAGTCAATAATTTTTTGTGCACTTAACGAGAAGCACATCCATGTTAGGCAGATTGTCAATAACGTTTTTTCATAGTATCTTTTTACTTTGAATTTGATGTTGCTAAATTAAGGTCTTTTCATTTGCATGTAAATAGAAAGAAGTACATATAGATGGAAATTCGTATAAAATAAGGGTAATGTGCGATATATTTGTACGATTTTACATGGATATGCCTTGTATGTGCAGAAAAAAAGTCCAAATCTCTTTTTATCTTTGTATGCTCACAATTAAATCATTGTATACATGAAAAAACGATTATTCAGTTTGCTCTGCTTGTTAGGGGCAGTTTCCGGATTATTTGCCGGTGATACGGCTTATTTGTTCTCTTATTTCATTAATGACAGTCGGGACGGTCTTCATTTGGCTTATAGTTTGGATGGGCTGACATGGACTCCCCTGAATCATGGAAAATCATTCTTGATACCCACGGTCGGAAGAACCGTCTGATGCGTGACCCTAGTATTTGTCAGGCGCCGGACGGAACCTTTCACATGGTGTGGACTTCCAGTTGGACAGACCGGATTATAGGTTACGCTTCTTCTCCCGATTTAATCCATTGGAGTGAGCAGCGTTCTATTCCGGTAATGATGCATGAGCCTGCTGCACATAATTGCTGGGCACCTGAATTGTTTTATGATGAACCTTCGCAAACTTATTATATTTTTTGGGCAACGACCATTCCCAGACGTCACAAGGAAGTGCCGGTCATTGAGAGTGAGAAAGTTGAACCATCGTATTTACTATGTTACGACGAAGGATTTTAATACATTTTCTGAAACCAAACTGTTCTTTAATCCTGATTTTAGTGTGATTGATGCAGCTATTGTACGCGATCCGGTGATGAAAGACTTGATTATGGTGGTGAAGAATGAAAACTCGTTGCCGGCAGAGAAGAATTTGAGAATAACACGGACAACACGAATAGAGGATGGATTTCCTACTACTGTTTCTCCTTCTATTACAGGAGATTATTGGTGCGAGGGACCTGCGCCACTTTTTGTAGATGATGTTCTTTATGTCTATTTTGATAAATACCGTAATCATCAATATGGAGCAGTTTGCAGTCGTGATCATGGAAAGACGTGGGAAGATGTGTCTGATCGTGTATCTTTTCCAAAAGGAATCCGTCACGGAACCGCTTTTACCGTAGAGAAGGCTGTACTTGATAAATTGCTTCGTATCCATAACTTAATCCTCTTGTTCCGGATAATATTGCTGATCCTTCTTTATCCAAATTTGGTGATACTTATTATCTTTATGGTACTACTGATATTGATAAAGGGTTGTCACAAGCAGGTACTCCTGTGGTATGGAAATCTAAAGATTTTGTAAACTGGAGTTTTGACGGGTCACATATTGTGGGATTCGATTGGCATAAAGGACATGAATATGTCAATGCTAAAGGAGAGAAAAAGACGGGATATTTTCGTTATTGGGCACCCGGTAGAGTAGTGGAGAAGAATGGTGAATATTATCTTTATACCACTTTTGTAAAACCGGATGAGAATGCACGTACTATGTGCTGAAGTCCGACCGTCCCGAAGGTCCTTTCCTTTTTGCTGGACGTAATTCTATATCTTCTCATTCTTTGGATGGGTTTGATCAATCTTGTATTGCTCCGGATATAGATGGGGAACCTTTTGTGGATGATGATGGAACTGCTTATTTATTCTGGCGCCGCCGGATGGCTGCCGTATGACTGACGATTGGCAGCATTTAACCGGTGATACTATTGTGATGAGTACAGCTCGTCAAGGGTATTCGGAAGGGCCGGTTATGTTTAAACGTAAAGGTATTTATTATTACATTTATACTTTGAGAGGGAATCAGAATTATGTAAATGCTTACATGATGAGCCGGCAGTCCCCTTTGTCGGGCTTTGAAAAGCCCGAAGGCAATGATATTTTTCTTTTTCATCCATTGCCAATAATGTTTGGGGGCCGGGACATGGAAATGTATTTTATAATGAAGAAACAGACGATTATATTTTCGTATATTTGGAGTACGGTGACGGAGGAACTACCCGCCAAGTATATGCTAATCGGATGGAATTTAATGAGGATGGCACTATAAAGACACTTGTTCCTGATGAAAAGGGAGTTGGTTACTTGGCTGTCAGCCAGGAACAGCGCGAAAATAAGGCGCTGAAAGCTTCTTTCAGTGCATCCAGCGTACGTTCTCCCCGTACTTCTAAGGTTGAAATAGAAACTCAGCCTAATTGTCCTTTGGCTGATAAAACTTCGCTTGTCAAGGTGGAACGCACACATATATATCACCCTGGAAATGCAGGCGACCAGTCTAATGGAACACGCTGGATGGCAGAAACAAATGATGATCATCCTTGGCTGATGGTGGATTTGGGTGAAGCCATGCAAGTAACGGAGTGTCAATTTGCCTTTGTACACCCTGCTGAAGGTCATGCCTGGCATCTCGAAAAATCCAATGATGGCACTAATTGGCAACCTTGTGCCGAAGTAAAAGAGGTGAAGGCATGTTCACCTCATGTGGCAACGGTGGGAGATAAAGTACGTTATTTGCGTTTGCACATAGATAAAGGTGCAGCCGGATTATGGGAATGGAAAATCTATTAAATTACTATTTTATCATGAAAAAACGATTTGTGACCGTTCTTTTGGCTTGTTCTTTGGCCGGAGGACTTTTTGCACAACAGCCTTGGTTTAAAGACAAGGATTTGACCTTGACCGGTGCTTATTATTATCCTGAGCATTGGGATGAGAGTCAATGGGAGAGAGATTTTAAACAGATGCACGATTTGGGTTTTGAATTCACCCATTTCGCGGAATTTGCTTGGGCGCAATTGGAACCGGAAGAGGGAAAATATGATTTTTCCTGGTTGGATAAAGCGGTGGCTTTGGCTGCCAAATATGATTTGAAAGTCATTATGTGTACTTCTACGGCAACTCCACCGGTATGGATGAGCCGTAAATACCCTGAAATTTTGATTAAAAATGAAAATGGTACCGTGCTTGATCACGGAGCACGTCAACATGCTTCTTTTGCTTCTCCCGTTTATAGAGAATTGGCTTATAAAATGATAGAGAAGTTAGCTCAGCATTATGGAAATGATTCCAGAATAATCGGCTGGCAGCTCGATAATGAGCCGGCCGTACAATTTGATTATAATCCGAAAGCCGAACTGGCTTTCCGGGATTTTTTGCGTGAAAAATATCATCATGACATTAAAGCATTGAATGATGCCTGGGGAACGGCTTTTTGGAGTGAGGTTTATTCTTCTTTTGATGAAATAACTCTTCCTAAAACTGCCAGATGTTTATGAATCATCATCAGATTTTGGATTACCGCCGTTTCGCTGCCAGTCAGACAAACGACTTTTTGAATGAACAATGTTTGTTGATAAAAAAATATGCAAAGAACCAATGGGTGACTACTAACTATATTCCTAATTATGAGGAAGGACATATAGGTGGCAGCCCTGCACTTGATTTTCAAAGTTATACTCGCTATATGGTGTATGGAGACAATGAAGGTATTGGTCGCCGCGGATATCGAGTAGGAAATCCGTTGCGTATTGCTTTTGCCAATGACTTTTTCAGACCCATACAAGGTACTTATGGAGTAATGGAACTTCAGCCAGGACAGGTGAATTGGGGGAGTATCAATCCTCAACCGCTGCCCGGAGCTGTCCGTTTATGGATGTGGAGCGTATTTGCCGGTGGAGGCGACTTTATCTGTACTTATCGTTATCGCCAGCCTCTGTATGGCACGGAACAATATCACTATGGCATTGTAGGTACAGACGGAACAACGGTAACTCCCGGTGGACGTGAATATGAGCAGTTCATGAAAGAAATCAGACAGCTGCGGGGACAGGTTGCTGCTCGTGAGGTGAAACCGGCCGATTATTTGGCGCGTCGTACTGCCATTCTTTTTAATCATGAAATTCATGGAGCATTGAGCGCCAGAAGCAAAATCGTACATGGAATACATTGGGGCATATTGAGAAATATTATCGCACGTTGAAATCTTTTGGTGCGCCTGTAGATTTTATCAATGAAAGCAAGGAGTTTTCCTCTTATCCTGTGGTCATAGCTCCGGCTTATCAATTGGCTGACAAGGCATTGGTAGATAGATGGACTGATTATGTAAAGAAGGGTGGTAATTTGGTCTTAACTTGCCGTACAGCCCAAAAAGATCGCCATGGACGTTACCCGAAGCTCCTTTTGGTTCCATGATTAATGAACTGACCGGTAATGAAATGGAGTTTTATGATTTATTACTTCCTGAAGAACCTGGCAAATTACGGATGGATGGAAAAGAATATACATGGAATACTTGGGGGAGATATTGAAACCGGGTAAGGATTCACAAGTATGGGCTACTTATACACAGGAATTTTATGAAGGAAAACCGGCAGTCACTACTCATAAGTTGGGAAAAGGTACTGTTACTTACGTGGGAGTGGATAGTACGGACGGATTATTGGAGAAAGATATTTTGAAGAAACTATATGCGCAATTGAATATTCCTGTGATGGATTTACCATATGGTGTTACTTTAGAGTACCGCAATGGTATGGGGATTGTATTGAATTATACAGATAAACCTTATAAATTCGTACTTCCCTCGGGAGCCAAAGTGTTGATAGGAGAGCCGGTAATTCCTACAGCAGGAGTATTGGTATTTTCTATTACTGATTGAAAACGTATGATTGATAGAACAAAAAGGAGCGGCTTCACAGTCGCTCCTTTTTACTTAACCTAAATCTAACCTTTAAATCATAGTCTATGAAAAATCGATTCACTAACCAATCATATTATTAATTTAATTTGTAAACTTCACTTCCGGCAAGCAGGAAACATCCTACTCCAAAATCTTCAAAATCGGGTACTTTGTCGTATGTGACAGGTTGACTGTCTTTCGGTTCTTTTCCGGTTCCTTGTACAAGTCCTAGGAAGCCGTTAGGGTGAACGGCATCTTTCACCATAGCATTCCATGCTTCCAACAAGACTGGCAGGTATTCTTTTCTGTCCAACAGTCCGTTACGTACCCCCATGCCATGCCATATACAAATAAAGCGGTGCCACTGGTTTCTTTACCTCCGAAGTTTGATTCGTCATGCATACTTACATTCCAAAAACCATCTGTGCGTTGGCAATTTTTGATAGCTTACTCATGGTCAGGAATCATTGATATAGTCGGCACTGATGTTTTTC
>ENA-OQJH01000753-OQJH01000753.1-human-gut-metagenome-genome-assembly--contig:-NODE-753-length-16134-cov-8.577435_pt1 | contig 16134 bp, 20 predicted proteins | sample MGYA00242597_ERZ504763 | MGnify/ENA primary metagenome ERZ504763 (study PRJEB26092, sample SAMD00036359) | human gut metagenome | host: Homo sapiens | study: EMG produced TPA metagenomics assembly of... | reverse complement strand
GTACCGCAGATGTGTACCGGGAATATATCCGAAGCGGTTATAAAAGCGAAGTGCCGACCTTGAAAGATCTGTACCGACAGCTCATGCTCCAGCCGGAAGAGGAAGCCAGGGGGCTTGCCTTGTCTTCGGAGTTGTTTATCAACGGAAGCCTAAATACCTTCGCCCAGAAAACCAATGTAAATACGAAGAATCGTATCATTGCCTATGATATCCGGGAACTGGGAGAGCAGCTCATGCCCCTGGGGATGCTGGTCACCTTGGACAGCATCTTCAACCGGGTGATCCAGAACTGGAAGAAAGGAAAGACTACCTGGATCTTTGCCGATGAGTTTTATCTGTTGTTCCGCTATCAGTATAGTGCGGACTTTTTCTACCGGCTCTACAAGAGAATCCGTAAATACCATGGATTTGTCACAGGTTTAACGCAGAATGTGGAGGAACTTTTGAAGTCGGATACGGCAAGACTGATGCTGGCAAACAGTGAGTTTTTGATCCTTTTAAACCAGGCGACCACAGACCGGGACGAACTGGCCTCCCTTTTGAACATTTCCGAGAACCAGTTATCCTATATCACCAATGTAGGCGCAGGGAAAGGTCTGATCCGCTGTTCCGGAAATCTTGTGCCATTTGAGAACAGCTTCCCGAAGAATACGAAGCTGTACCGCTTGATGACGACAAAACCAGGGGAATGCTAGTAAAAAAGATATTTTTGTGTGGTGCTGTTGAACGTTTTTCGGCAGCATCCTTTTGGGAAGGAGGGAATGTAGATGGAAGAAAAAAGCGTAGAGATTCCAAAAATACAAGGACCGCTTCGGGAGCAGGATAGTATCCGGGCATTGCTGGAACTTTTGGAACAACAGGGCATGGAACAGGAAAAAGGGGATGTGATCCGCATGGCAGATCATATCGATTCTATGGAAATGCAGCTCGGAACCGTCTTGAAGGAACTGGGGGAGATGAAGAAGCAACTGGGCGTGATGCAGGAAAGCAAGGTTAAACTCTTTGCGGTGAATACGATCCAGAAAGCAGAACATCAGGTGCAAACACTTCGCTTTCAAGTGGGAGAATGGAAACGAAAGTTTATGGAACGGGCAGAACAGGCAGTGTTTGATTTTAAAGAAAAGGGAAAAGATGCCCTTGCCTCTGCGGTAAAAGGCATGCACCTTACCCAAGGCTTACAAAAGCTGCAGTCTTCCCTACATACGGTCATGCTGTCGATGGATCAGAAGATTGACCGTCTGGGGAGCATGGCGGAGGAGCTGCACGTTGCCAAAGGGCATCTGAAAAACGCATTTTTGGAAATGAACGGAAAAGATACCGCAAAGATCACAGAGCGAAATCCGGAACAGGGGATCATCTTTCAAACCCAGAAGGTGTTATTCCAATCCATGCGGAGCATCCATAAGCTGGAACAAAAAACAGAGCGATTGCAGCAGCAGATCGGGAAGCTGGAAGAAAGACAAGGAAAACAGGCATTTTTAAAAGATACCTTGCAGGAACTTTGGCAGGAAACAGCACCCCGACAGCTGGAAAAAAAGAAAAACAGAAGGCAGCGATCCGGTAAAGGGGAGGTGAAAGCTATGAAAGAAGAAACAACCATTACCTTTCTTGCTTCGGAGTGCGGGGAGTTCCATGGGATGGGAGAATGCATCGAATGTACTTCTTTAAAAGAGGCGTTCCGGCATTACCAGAGATTTTGCAAGCGTTCCCCTCAGATGGTTCCGTCTTTGGAGTTCTCTCTCCACCATGCAGACGATCCGCTGTATAACGAGGGAGAATATCCATTAGCAACCGGGGAGAAGGGAAAAGAGTTATTGTCCTATGTTCCCTATTATGCCAATCATCCGCTGGTTCAGGAAGCGGTAAGGGAACTGGAAAAGCTGGAAGAACAGCAGAAGAGACAAAAGAAACAGAGTAGGGAACGGTAATGCGATACAGGGAGGTGTGTGTTTGAAAGACATCAAAGAGAAGGTACGGGATAAGAACCCGAAGATCCGCAATCCTGCCTCCCGGCTTCCCAAAGAACTGGTGCGTTCTGCCATGCTGGAAACGAAAGAGAAATCCCGGATGGCGGCAGACAAGGTGGGAAGAGAAACCGGAGAGGAATCTCCGGTGGAATACGCCGGAAACCGGATAGAACGGGCAGAACAGCGGGCTGGAAAGGAAAGCGCTTCGGCTGCCTATCGTGGTGGAAAGAAGTTGGCAGTGAAAACTTATGAGAAGATAAAAGAGCAGAGGCAAAGAGAATCCGTTACAGCCACGTTGGACAGCGAAACAGGAAGCGGTGGAACATCTGGACAGACAAGGGCAAAGAAAGGGCGCACAGGAGCCGGAAGGAGCATCAAGATCAAACCTGAAGCAGAGAAAACAGTCAAGGAGGCCGGAAACCGGACAGTAAAAACAGCGCCCCGTATGGTGAAAGCTTCCCCGGTTTCTTCCCAAAAGGTGAAAACCCAGGCACTCTTACAAAAAAGCAGGCTTTCCAATCCATGAGGCAGCCAGGGAAGCGAAACGGGCTGCCATGCGATCTGTCCAGACAGCCAAGCAAAGTGCCAAGACTGCAAAAACAACTGCCAAGGGATTGAAAGCCATGGCGGAAGCAGCGGCCCATGCAGTAAAGGCAGCGTTTGCAGCGTTGATGGCAGGAGGCGGTACGGTATTTGTGATCTTGATCCTCATTGTGGGGATCATTGGCGGTACTGCGTTTATCGGGAGTTCCCAGAGCAGCGAGCCGCTGAGTGCGGAAGTCCTGGCCCATACCCCGGCGATCCAGCGGTATGCCAGTGAATTTGGAATCCCGGAATATGTGCCTGTCATTCAAGCCATCATGATGCAGGAAAGCGGAGGCAGGGGAACGGATCCCATGCAGGCCAGCGAGTGTCCGTATAATACCCAGTATCCCAATACGCCCGGTGCGATTCAGGATGCAGACTATTCTATCAAGGTGGGTGTACAGTATTATGCAGATTGTGTCCGGGAAGCCGGATGTGAAAGTCCACAGGATATGGACAAGCTAAAACTTAGTTTACAGGGCTATAATTATGGGAATGGGTACATCTCATGGGCAATCCGGAACCATGGCGGTTATAGTGAAGCCAATGCGCTGCAGTTTTCCCAGGAACAGGCAGCCGCCCATGGTTGGCCAAGGTATGGCGATCCGGAGTATGTCCCCCATGTGCTTCGGTATTATTCTGGCGGGGGATTGTTTGCCGGACTTTTTGGAAATGGGCAGCTCGTAACCATTGCGAAAAGCCAGTTGGGGAACGAAGGCGGCCAGAAGTTCTGGTCGTGGTATGGATTTGACAGCAGGGAGGAATGGTGTGCCTGTTTTGTGTCCTGGTGTGCAGACCAGGCAGGACTCATTCAAAGCGGCGCTGTACCCAAGTTCTCCCTTTGTACAGATGGAAAGAATTGGTTTCAGAACCAAGGAAGATGGCAGGGGGCTGGAAGTATGCCAAGTCCCGGTGCGATCATTTTTTTTGATTGGGATCACGATGGAACGTGCGACCATGTAGGAATCGTGGAACGCTGTGACGGAACAACCGTCTATACCATAGAAGGAAACTCAGGGGATGCGGTAAGAGAGAGAAACTATGCGATCAATTCCGATTCCATTATGGGATATGGAATGGTAGTTTATTAGAAACAGGAAAATGAATGATAGATGGAATTGTAGAGTTTGAATAACAATGCTATAATAGGAAAGGAAGGCAGGGCAGATGTCCTGCCTGTTAAAATCTGAAAAGTACAATCGTAAGATTGATAAAATAGAAGAACTGGGGAGTGGAATGTTTGAAACGGGAAGAGATTTATGAATATGTGAAGAAACAATACGGAACCGTTCCGGAATATCTATGGAAGGAATCACCGGAAAGTGCAGTGCTTCGGCATAAGAATGGAAAATGGTATGCGGTGTTAATGCAGGTTGAAAAATCCAGACTGGGATTAGAAGGAGATACGAAAGTAGATATCCTAGATGTAAAGTGTGATGCGGATATGGTCGGACTGTTGACACAGACCTATGGATTTTTACCGGGATATCATATGAACAAAAAGTACTGGATCACCATGCTGTTGGACGGAACCGTAAGTGAGGCGAAAATCTTAGACTTTTTGGATATGAGTTATGATTTGATTGACGGGAATGTTTAATGTAGACATTTTCATTTTGAAAATGTCAGATGCTTTTGGTTTAAGGAAGGGTAAAAATATCTTGCATTTTTAAGCAGGTGAAGTATAATATTATCAACAAAATTGAGTTTGCAGAAAGAAGGCATTTTTATGAAACTTGTAGGAAGCAGAAAATTCACATGGGGAATTTGTAGCATTGGCATTTTATTAGCAATAGTAAGTGTCTTTTTCTTACCTCAGATTATTCCTGTTCATTTTGCAAATGGAATAGCAGATGGTTTCGGAAATAAAATGGAGGTTTTTTTATTTCCTATTTTGTTGTTTATAATTACACTTTTGACTGGAAAAGAAAAGATCAAATATTTTCTGACACATTCTAAAACATTTTTGACAGATGTGCAGTATAATTTGATGATAGATGGTGTTCTCGGAATTATTTTGATTGCAGAGATTTATGTTATTTATGCTTCATTTGTTTAAGTGTTTCCAAAGAAAATCTCCAGTTTACAGAACTGAAAAACTGAATACAATTAAATATTCACAATTATATTAAGCAGGAAAAGTCTCCTGCTTTTTTGTATCCAAAATTGAATATGGAATTTTAAGGCACTTGCCATTTTAACTTTTAAAACTGTTAGTTGCTTTTACTTTTTATGGCCAAAATATTTCTCACATTCTTCATGTAAGTGAAGTAGTGTAATAAATACCTTATCTATCGAAGTTGTAGCAAAACAAGAAAATCAGATAATGTTATACTTGGTTGATAGATTGACAAGAGATGTTGGTTGTTATTTTAGCGTTTTGGGGATATATTTTGCTCATACAACAGAAAGGAAGATTTTGCGTATGAAATTTAATGAGAAATTAATCGAAATCAGAAAAAAACAAGGATTATCGCAGGAGGAATTGGGAATGGAATTACAAGTATCTCGCCAAACCATTTCTAAATGGGAGACAGGGGTTTCACTTAGATAAAGATACCACACCATTCCCACGCTGACTTTTGCTCAACCGATACAGCCGGAGGGCTGGATAACAAGAAAAGGCGGTATGCGCCCCGTGGAGGGGTAGCGTACCGCCTTTCCTTGTGGGGGTTTCCAAAGGGGGCAACGCCCCCATTTGGCACACGACTTGCGAAGCAAAGTGTAGTGTGTTATACGCTCTGTCGGCGTTGCCGTGAAAATGCCGTTGCCGCCGGGGAGGGCAAGGGCATTTGAAGCGGCAGGAAAACAGGGCTGTGCTTGCGTGGCGTGGAGCCGCAAGCGCAGGTCTGGTTTCATCAGCAGACAGGGCGTATATGAAAGCCCCCGTCCCTCGTCCTACGCTCCGACTTGTGGACAAAGTGTCCCGAAGTTGTGGCCACACTCCCGGAAAAGTAGCAGGACAGCGGGTAACCGTCAAGGCTGAAATGAACGGGTTTACACCCGGCCTTGACCGCCGCCCGCCGCCCCGCTGGATGGGTGGACAAGGCGGCCAATCCCTCAAAGTGCTTGGCCGCTCTCTTTCTGATTTTGAGGTATTCAGTTTTTCAAAATTGAATAATCAAAATAAATTTTTTCGATTGAAATTTTATTTGTTATCATCTTCAATGCCATATTTTTTCTTTTGCCGAATCACATAATTACTGATTTTTCATCATATAGTGGATACTGGTAATCCAACTGGCATGCCACTTCTGACGAAACCTCCCGGAACAATGCCATACATTGTTCAAAGGATTCCCACATATGGGGATAGGAATCCATATTATAAGTGGACATAAGTCGTTCCCACAATTCCTCTGTGACATATTGCTTCATAAATTTATAGTTTTTCCCAAACTGAAATGAAATCCCTGTTTGATACCAATCAGCCAGGAAATCATGCGAAGCAATTCTTTTCGTACTATATCATTCATATGGTCAATAGCAAAAAGAATTTCTTTGCGGCATAAGCCTTTACTACATATGTTGTAGTATTCCAAAATTCATTACAGCAATCGTCAAACATTCTTTGAGTAGGCTTCTGCAAGTGGTAGTCTATATCCGTTGGTATTGGCGGCTTTACGATACGGTTGTCTTTATCCAACAGTAACTTTACCAGTTTATCCCATGTAAAATACTCGTCTATCAGTTCCAGCGGCAGCAAAGTTAAATCTATCTTAACATCATCAGTAAACAGCATTAAATATGAAAATCCCTTTTCTACAGCTGGAAATAATTCCATATCTTCCGGCTTTTGCAGAATCAACCTTTCACCAAATATATCTAGCCATTTATCATCACTTGTGAAGCTGTCCATATCCGTAACAAAAAAAGTAATATCAAAATCCTGAAAATCATCAGGCGGAATATTTGTATTTGTTCTAGATCCTTCCAAAGTAACCATGCGAATGCGTTTGTCTGTTTTTGCAAAATTCAAAACAATATCATAAACTTCCTTTTCTGATCTCATTTTTATCTCCTCCAATTATTGAAATAGGTGTGAAGCCATTTTAGGGCTTTCCCGCCTTGATTACCCTTTAGCAAAGACGGGCGGGACTGTCAACGGCGGCGCATGAAATGCGCCGTTCATCTTGACCGTTGACTGGCTCGGCTGGCTTTGCTATCTTCCTGACAAATGGGAATGTCTAAGATAGTAAAGACGTCCCACATGCAACTCTTTCTTTTATTGCGGAAACCGTATCTTTAATTGTGAATGTAGTTGTGTCTATGACATTTGATTCATATACTCCCAAACCGGAAAATTGCTCCCACATTGTTTCCACTAATTCAATATTTGTTTTTCTATCTAATTTTGAGCGTTCCACAGCTCGCTTCATAGTTTCTTTTTTACTCGCTCTTAATACAATATAGTGTACCTCGTAATCTTCTTGGGCAAGAGCTTTCCATGGCTCCAAAAACCATGGCCCGACAATCCCATCTACAATTACATCATATCCGCCACGAGCATATCGCTTTGCAGCTTCTAAAAAGGCTTCAATGACAACCAGATTTTGCTCGTTGGATTCTGGCAAATGTGGTGGTATTGCGCCTTTGCTTAAGTAATGAAAAAAGTCATCGGTGTGCATATGCACTGATTTATCCATATCTGATTCCTTTGCGACAATTGACGCAGTTGTTGTTTTTCCTGTCCCCGGTGAGCCTGTAATCACAATAATTCTTCCTTGATTCATCTGTATTTTCCCTCACAATTCAAATTTATCACTTTGTTCCTGCCTGCTCAATCATCTTCTTCGCAAACTGCTGGAACATTTCAACAGTTTCTTCATCCATCGGCGTAAGCTGTCCGATCTGTCCGGCAACCATCGCCGCTACATCGTCAATGGAAAGCGGGTTTTGCTTCTGTTCCGCCAATGCGTCCCGCATGGCTTGGAACATCGCGGCGGTCACAGCTTCTCCCGGCTGTTCCCCGTTGTCAATGTCTTTCTTAATATCCCGCAGGATAGCAAGAAACACATTTTTGATTTTTTCAATCTCCGCTTCATGTTCCCCCATCTTCTGAGCGTTCAAAAGCTGTAAATCCCGCTTTGCTTCCGCCCGGTGTTCCGGGTGTTCTTTCATCAGGTCGGACAGGGAAGCCGTTGCTATCTCGATAAGCTGGTTTCTTGCTGTTATCCCCTTTGCCGCCGTGTCCTGAAAATAGATCCGTATCAAATCTATCAGTTTGGGAAAATTCCTGTGTTCCAGTAAGCGATTGAGTATTTGCACATCAACAGCACCCGTCACAAGCCCCCTCACGGCTCCCTCTGACAAGCCTAATTCAGAAATATCATAGCTCTTACGGACGCTCACGGTGGACAAGCCCAGTATGTAGTCTGTCGATACCTTAAATTCCTTTGCCACACCGATGAGAATATCACTGCTGACCGTTCTCGTTTCGCCGCTGACAATGCGGCTCAACTGGGAAGCAGAAACGCCTATCTTCTCCGCAAGTTCCTTTTGTGTGATGTGGTTCCCGTTGCATAAATCGGAAATCCGCTGTCCGGGTGTTCCGGGTAAAGCCATAGACACGCACCTCCTCCGCATACTTCCATTATACAAGATGATTGCAAAAATGCAATTTCCAAAGTGTAAACTTCATCAAAATGCAATTCTCGCAATATTCCGGGAATTGCATTTTTCGTGTAGACTTAGGGTAGTTCATCGATGGACGGCACCTTGAAAACAGAATGACCGTCCGAAAAGGAATACCCCGGCTGGGGAAGCACCGCAAGGAGTCGGACTTCGGGACAAAATGTCCCGAAGTTGCGAGGAGCGTGCCAACGCCGGAACACGCCGCAGGAATGGGGCAGGAAACCTTTTCGGGGAGAACGGCAACGGAAAGCAAAATGGAGGGAACGCATGAGAGATAACCCCTATAAAGACTTGCCGCCGCTGGAACGCAGGCCGGACGGTTCCCTTTACCGCATGACCCCGGCGCAGAGAAAACAGGCGGCCAGCCTGATACGCCGGGAGTGCTGTTGCTGTGAGGACGGCAACTGCATTGTCCTTGACGATGGGGACACCTGCACCTGCCCGCAGACGGTTTCTTTCTCGGTCTGCTGTAAGTGGTTCCGCTGGGCGGTCTTGCCGCTGGACGGAACGCTGGAAGCGGAGATTTTCCGGGATAAGGACTTGAAATGCTGTGCGGTCTGCGGCGGCGTGTTCGTCCCCAAATCCAACCGGGCAAAATACTGCCCCGGCTGTGCCGTCAGAGTTCACAGGCGGCAGAAAACAGAAAGTGAACGGAAAAGGAGGTCTGCTGTGGACAGTTAGGAGCGAAAAAAGCCTTGATTTATCAGGCTCCGCAAGCCCCAAACCGGGGCAGGTGGTATAAAGTATCGTCCGCCCTGAAAAATGGGCTTCTAACCGTCCACAAAACGCACTATGACAAACACCATCTATATCCATCAGCCGGAAAAGGCGTTCAGCTTCACCCGGCTCCCGAATTTCCTCTTTGAAGCCCCCACATTCAGGCCCCTGTCCAACGAGGCAAAGGTTCTGTACGCCTTTATCCTGCGCCGGACAGAGTTGTCCCGCAAGAATGGGTGGGCGGATGACTGCGGACGGATTTTCCTGTATTACCCTATCTGCGAAGTGGTTGACCTGCTCCATTGTGGGCGGCAGAAAGCGGTGAACACCTGCGGGAACTGCAATACGCCGGACTGGTGGAAATCCAGAAGCAGGGCTGTGGAAAACCCAACCGCATTTTCCCAAAATCCTATGAAGCGGTTCCAAACACCGACTTCAAGAAATCCGGTTCTGGTACGCCGGGGGACTGAAAACCGTACCCATGAAGTACGGAAACCGCCCTCCTGAAGTATGAAACCGGACGGTATATAGAAATACAAAGATTAAAATGACTGATTTATATCCATTCCATTCTTATCGTATCAGAGATAATTCCGGCGGATTTTCCCTGTAGAAAACCCCGGATAGGAAAGGAATGGGGAAAGGAGCAGAATGGCACAACACGCAATTTTGCGGTTTGAGAAGCACAAGGGCAACCCGGCAAGGCCGCTGGAAGCCCATCACGAAAGACAGAAAGAACAGTATACCAGCAATCCCGACATTAACACAAGCCGGAGCAAATACAACTTCCATATCGTCAAGCCGGAGGGACGCTATTACCACTTCATTCAGAGCCGTATCGAGCAGGCCGGATGCCGGACAAGGAAAGACAGCACACGGTTTGTCGATACGCTGATAACCGCCAGCCCGGAGTTTTTCAAGGGGAAATCCCCAAAGGAGATACAGGCGTTCTTCCAAAGGGCGGCAGATTTCCTCATTGGCCGGGTAGGACGGGAAAATATCGTGTCGGCGGTGGTACACATGGATGAGAAAACGCCCCACCTGCATTTGACCTTTGTTCCGCTGACAAAGGACAACCGCCTGTGTGCAAAGGAGATTATCGGCAACCGGGCAAACCTGACGAAGTGGCAGGACGATTTTCACGCCTATATGGTGGAGAAATATCCTGACTTGGAGCGTGGGGAAAGTGCCAGCAAGACAGGCCGGAAGCATATCCCCACCCGGCTTTTCAAACAGGCGGTTTCCCTCTCCAAACAGGCCAGAGCCATTGAAGCCGCCCTTGACGGCATTAACCCGCTGAACGCCGGAAAGAAAAAAGAGGAAGCCCTCTCCATGCTGAAAAAGTGGTTCCCGCAGATGGAGAACTTCTCCGGGCAACTGAAAAAGTACAAGGTCACAATCAATGACCTGTTGGCGGAGAATGAGAAGTTGGAAGCAAGGGCAAAGGCCAGTGAAAAAGGCAAGATGAAAGATACGATGGAACGGGCAAAGCTGGAAAGCGAATTGCACGATATGCAACGGTTGGTTGACCGTATCCCGCCGGATATACTGGCGGAACTGAAACGGCAGCAGCGGCACACAGTAAAGGAAAGGTGATAGATATAAGCAGAAATTTTCGCCGCCCCTGTGCGGCATTGTACCTTGAAAACTGAATATGGAGGACACTGGATGGCAAAAAGCGAAAGCGATATTTTTACACCCCGGACAGGGCAGGTCATACAAACAGAGAACGGCACGCAGTATTTTGTATGTGGGAACAACCGTATAAAAATCTCCGAACACTTCGCCGCAGGCGGGAAGCCCCTCGGTGATCTGATTGTAGATGTGGTGCGGCACACCGCAGAAAAAGCCGCTTCAACCTGATAGCCCATCATTGATAACACGCCCACGCTTATGATATAATTGCCATAGAGCAAAAGTATTGTAAGCGTGGGTTGTTTCTTTAGAAGGAGGATTTTTAACGGTGAAACAACCTTACAATACTACGATTTACAACACGGCGCTTTATATGAGATTGAGCCGGGACGATGAACTGCAAGGAGAAAGCGGGAGTATTCAGACACAACGCATGATGCTCCGGCAATATGCCGCCGAGCATGGCCTGAATGTCATAGATGAATATATCGACGATGGATGGTCTGGAACGAACTTTGACAGGCCGGATTTTCAGAGAATGATTGATGACATTGAGGACGGGAAAATCAACTGCGTTGTTACGAAGGATTTATCCCGCTTAGGCAGAAACTACATTCTGACCGGCCAGTACACGGAAATCTACTTCCCAGCAAAGGCGTCCGCTATATCGCTGTCAATGACAATGTGGACACCATCAACGGAGAGAATGAGCTTGCCCCATTCCTCAACATTTTGAATGAAATGCACGCCCGCCAGACCAGCAAAAAGGTAAAGGCGGCCATGCGGACACGGTTCGCAAATGGCGCACACTATGGAGCCTATGCTCCGCTTGGCTATGTCAAGACCCGGATAAGAAAGGCCATCTTCTGATTGACCCGGAAACAAGGTGGATTATCGAAAAGATTTTTGACCTTGCCGTTCATGGCCGGGGAGCCGCCAGCATTACACGGATTTTGGTCGAAGAAAAAGTACCTACTCCCGGCTGGCTGAATTTCCAGAGATACGGCACTTTCGCAAATATCTATGCCGGAGCGCCGGAGGAAAAAGCCTATGCGTGGACGATAGCGCAGGTGAAAAGTATTCTGAAAGAGGAAACCTATATCGGACACAGCGTCCACAATAAGCAGACCAATATTTCATTCAAAAACAAGAAGAAAGTACGCAAGCCAAAAGAGGAATGGTATCGTGTGGAGAACACCCACGAAGCGATTATTTCCGAAGATGTGTTCCGTCAAGTACAGGAGCAGATTTGCAACAGGCGCAGACGGCAGAAGAACGGCACAACACAGATATTTTCCGGGCTGGTAAAATGTGCGGACTGCGGCTGGTCGCTGGCCTATGGTATGAACAGCCAGAACAAAAATCACTATGCCCACTACCATTGTAGCAAGTACGGGCAAGGATTGCACCAGTGTTCCATGCACTATATCCGCTATGATGTGCTTTACGCCTATGTCCTTTCCCGTCTGCAATACTGGTCTGTGCTGGTACAGCAGGATGGGGACAAACTTCTGAAACGGCTACTTAACGCCAGCGACAAGGAACGCAATACTGCAAGGAAGCGGCAGACAGCCGAACTGAAAAAGGCGGAAAAGCGCAAAGCAGAAGTAGACACCCTGTTTGCAAAAATGTATGAGGACTGGTCTGCCGGACGCATTACAGAATACAATTTCAATATGCTGTCCGAAAAGTATCAGGGCGAACAGCGAGAATTGGACGCAAAAATTGAACGGCTTCACGAAGCGATGGAGGTCGCCGCCCAGACAGCGGTTGACGCTGAAAAGTGGATAGGTCTGATGAAACAGTATGTCAATCCCACAGAATTGACGGCTGAACTTCTGAATACGCTGATTGAAAAAATCCTTGTCCATGAAGCGGTCAAAAGTGAGGACGGAAGCCGGGAACAGGAAGTGGAAATCTTCTACCGCTTTATCGGCAAAATCGAATGACACATCTTGAGATACCCAACAATATCTTTAACTAAGGGAAACGGGACTTGGCTTTCCCGATATCCAGACGATTGAGCCGCTGGCTCAGGCACTTGGGATTTCTGTGCTGGAACTGATGCGCTCCGAACGGCAGGAGAAGGCGAAGGAAGAGGCGGCGCCGGAAATTCAGTATACTCAGAAGGAGGTGGCCGAAATGCTGCAGAACGCAGGTGACATTTCAAGGCAGCAGAAAAAACAGGACCGGAACGCAAACGTGATCGCGGGATTTCTGGTGATCGGTGTGGCAGCGGCAGCGTGGGCGGCAAAGATCGTAAACGTGGGCGGCGGCCTGATTCTAGGCGGTCTGGTGGCAGCAGCGTTTGTATCGCTGTGGTATTTCTTCCAGAACCTCGATGATGAAGAAAGCCGGAAGTCTATGGGGCAGCATCCATTCTGTCTATCGGCATTCTGGCATCCCTGGTAAATTTCGTCTGGGGCGATCAGCTGGCAGAATTCATTCCCGGCGGTCTGGAACGAAAAGAGCAGATCTTCTGGACCCTGTGGTATCTGTTTGTTCTGGTAATGATGATGATCGGAACCATTCGATGTATCCGCAGGCAGAGACAGAAAAAAGTAAAAGAAATACAAAACCGTTCTTTTCACGGCAATTATGGCGACGATCATGTTTGTAACACTGTGGCAGTATCAGAACACCATGCAGAACCGGTACAAAAACACAGGAATGTGGAGAGGCGCACAGCAGTACGCCGAGGTGCTGCTGAAAAGAAACAAAAACCTCGAAAACGACTGGCTGATCGGCGATGAGTCCTGGCGCGAAGGAAACAAAAATACTTCGAAATTCGCCTTACCTATTACGCTGATGCCGATGACGCAAAAGAGGGACGTGAAAGCGAATATCAGTACAAGATTCATTTTGATGATGTTGACGGCTACGTCATCAAATCAGAAGGCGTACCAGAGAAAGAGATTGTTTTCCCGGAAAATAAATAAGAAGTGAGAAACGGGATTCCATTCTTGCGCCTCCCACAGAAAAAGACTATACTCATAGTATCAGCATGTACTCTTAAAATCTTTCTGCACTTGCTTTTGTGACTGACGGAAAAGCATCTCACAAAATCAAGCACAGAAAGATTCTGAAAGCACATGTAGCATAAGAAGGAGGCCGTAAAACATGGGACAGTTTTTAAACAGCAGGGAACCATACGATAAATACAGAACTGTTATGAACGGAACTTATGGTAGATCATACACCGGAAGAAGCGATTGCGCAGATTAAAGAGAAAGAATATGCTTTGCGGTTCAAGGGAAAGATGGCGGAAAGGGAACGATATACCGGGCGCATACTGGCGTTTGGAATCAGTTATGATAAAGAAACAAAAGAACATGCCTGTAAAATAGAAGTATTGTGATGATTTGCAAGCTGTGGAAAAGGGATATCGTGTGTGTAAACGGAGGAGAGCAAGTAAAAATAGTAATCTTTACTATTTTTACTTGCTTTTTTCTCCATCATAGGATAATATAAAAATATACGGTTCGGAGCAGGTTCCGGGCAGGAAAAAACAAGATGGAAAGGATATGGATTTTTATGAAGATTACAGAGGATATTATCTACGCGGGAGTCAACGATCATCAGGTAGACCTTTTTGAAGGTCAGTACAGAGTGCCGAACGGCATGGCATACAATTCTTACGTAATTCTCGATGAAAAAACGGCAGTTATGGATACCGTAGATGCAAACTTTGCGGATGAATGGCTGGCAAATGTTGCGAAAGCACTGGATGGCAGAAAACCGGATTACCTGATCGTACAGCATATGGAGCCGGATCACTCTGCGAATATTGAAAACTTCGTAAAAGCATATCCGGAAGCAACCGTTGTTGCAAACACAAAAACCTTTGCCATGATGAAAAACTTTTTCCAAAAGATGGATCTCGCCGGAAGGAAACTGGAAGTAAAGGACGGTGAGTCCCTTACGCTCGGAAAACACGTTCTGACCTTCGTGTTCGCTCCGATGGTACACTGGCCGGAGGTTATGGTTACATACGACAGCACGGACAAGGTTCTGTTCGCAGCAGACGGTTTTGGAAAATTCGGTGCACTCGACCGCGAGGAACCATGGGATGACGAAGCACGCCGTTATTTTATCGGTATTGTCGGAAAATACGGTTTGCAGGTACAGAAGCTCCTGAAAGTAGCAGGTACGCTGGATATCCGGAAAATCTGTTCCCTGCACGGTCCGGTTTTGACGGAAAATCTTGGCCACTACATTGAAAAATACGATATCTGGTCTTCTTATCGTCCGGAAGAAGAGGGCGTTGTGGTTGCCTATACTTCTGTTTACGGCAATACAAAAAAAGCTGCCGAATTGCTTGCGGCTAAGCTGAAAGAAAAAGGCTGTCCGAATGTTGTTATTTACGATCTGGCAAGAGACGATATGTCCGCCGCCGTAGCGGATGCTTTCCGTTACAGTAAGCTGGTTCTCGCAACGCTGACCTACAATGCAGGCATTTACCCGTTCATGCAGGATTTCATCAACCGTCTGACAGAGCGCAGCTCCAGAACCGCACCATCGGTCTGATCGAAAACGGAAGCTGGGCACCGACCGCAGCAAAAGTGATGAAGGGCATGTTTGAGAAGAGCAAAAATATCACCTGGACAGAGAATAATGTAAAAGTAATGTCCGCTGTGAAGGAAGAGAACGTAAAAGAGATCGAGCACTGGCCGAAGAACTCTGCAAATAAAAAATTAGGAAGAGAAGAAAGAATATGGGAAAAATGCTCCGCTGGACTTTGCGAAAGGCAAAGACAGCGGAGTCTTTCGTTCTACTCTTTTGGAAAGAAGATTCTGTGGAGTTCCGGAGGGAGCAGGATCGCCCTGCGGTGGGTCAAAAAAAGCCGGGGGTTGAATTTTGCGAAAGCCTGCGGCCGCCTCTTTGTAAGTGAGACTGCATCAGGTTTCTGATCTTTCGATCTTGATGTCATAATATTCTGAAAATAATAAAATGTAAAATAAATTAAAAGAAAGTATTGACAAAATGGAGAAGATGAGTTAATATAAGATCAACAAAAGAAAAGAGAACAAAAATAAAAACGAAAAAGAAACATCAAGACGAAATCTAAGAAAGTAAGAGGTACAGTCCAATGGCATAGTTAATCTGAACATCAAAAAAATCTCTGAAGAGTTTACATATAGAACCTAAAGGAGATGATTCCAATGAAAGGCAGAGGCCATAGGGAAAAATAAAAAACAAAAAAATCCAGGAAGGTACGGTCCAAAAGGAACATAACGAAATACCCCGAAATCAATGAAAGCAGTAGGTGTATAAAATGAAATTACTGGAAATTCATTAAAAGCCCGGTCGAGAGAAAAAACAATCGATCGGGCTTAAACTATGTCTGCTGAAAATCTGTTTGACTGCCCTGCGGTCTGCGCGAGCCGTGAAAGCAGAAAAGACGCTGCAGCCCCGAAAGAAACGAGAGCATACAGCGTCCTTTTTATTTTATGAAATTGGATGAGATTCTGCCTATATAATACGATTCTACATTAAGGGGTGTACTTTTGGGACAAAATAGATACTATAATTCTGAAAGGGGGAAGTATTTATGGACCTTGTGAAAATCGGAAGCTATATTGCAGAAAAAAGAAAA
>ENA-OQJH01000752-OQJH01000752.1-human-gut-metagenome-genome-assembly--contig:-NODE-752-length-16135-cov-1.843703_pt1 | contig 16135 bp, 21 predicted proteins | sample MGYA00242597_ERZ504763 | MGnify/ENA primary metagenome ERZ504763 (study PRJEB26092, sample SAMD00036359) | human gut metagenome | host: Homo sapiens | study: EMG produced TPA metagenomics assembly of... | reverse complement strand
TCATTATTTCTTTTAGATGTCACAATCAGATTGCTTGCTGAACGTATCAGCAAAACGAGTGCCAAAGGTACAACAGCAAGTCAAATCTTTGCGGAATTACAGGAAAAAGCACTATAAAAAGTGTTAAAACGACCAGATTTAAGGTCAAGTACCAGCATTTCTTCCCTTTTCGGACACAATATACGATGTAGGGAAGGAAAAGAAGTTGCCCCGGATGGAAAACCAATAACAGGAAATTGGAGCTGACTGCCGGGTGTTGGGAGAAGAGGGCGAGGAAGGCGAGGACGCATCCCACGATACCTGCCATGCCAAAAAGAACAAGGTCGATCCCCCATAATCCGGTTCTCCGGCGGATGCCATAGATCGTGGCGGCGGCTGTCAGTATAAATAAGAGCAACGAGCATTGGAGAGGAGTGGGCATCCAGCCGCTTTCATCCGGTTCGGGAGTGACGTCGATTATCAGTTCGTTGGTCTTGACAAGCGGACGGGAATAGGTATCTGTGGAAATCTGTGCGCCGTCGAAAGCTCCATCAGATAGAAGGGGGCAAACATCATTTGCCGTTGTGTGATGGGCTGGTCGGCTTCGCTTCCGATGCAGAGGTCGATGCCGAAACGCGCCCACGGATGTCCTTTGCAATATTGATGTACGATGTCGCGGAAAGTGCGCGAACCATCCTGCGGTTCCGTCGGATAAACCACCTTTCCTGCAATGCTTTCTTCTATCTTGTCCCGGGGACGGGTGGCGCAATTGTCGTAAAAGAAATTATAACGGTACACCCGGTTTTCCGGGCGATAATTTTCTTGTAATAACTGGATTAGTTTTGTTTTCTCTTCATCAGTCAGGTTCAGTGTTTGCTGCCACACGCTGCGTCCGTAGAATGCGTATTCAGCCGCAAAATGCTCATAATCCGTTACCCCCAGTTGGTAATCGGTTTCTCCGAGCGAGAAGCGGAAGATGAAGTTAGGAGTGTTGAAACTGAATAATCCGTAATTGAACACAACGTCAATCCCTTGTGACGGGTTTCATAGCGGATGGCAGTGTGTCCGAACAGGGAATATATTTCTTCTCCGGGAGCGCAAGTCAACAAGCTCAAGCGGATGGAGTCGTTGCTGTTGGCAGGTGCTTGTCCGGCGGACGGAAGCAACAGGAAGAAGGAGAGGATTGTATATAAGAAAAAACGTTTCATTAGCAGGCTCGTTTTATTTTGGTGGCAAATATAGGAAGAATTGTTGGATTCGGGAAAACGGTGGTTCTGTTTTATCGGAATAGAGTCTCTATTTCATACAAACAGAGGCTCTATATGGCTTAAACAGAGGCTCTGTTTCCCTCAAATAGAGCCTCTATTTTGGGGCTAAAAATCGAACAGCCAAACGAACACCCCCTGAAGGTGCTCAACTGCTTGTCTGTCATGCGTTTGCAACGCTCGAAAAAAAGTAGGCGAACCACAACCGAACATATATAAATACTAAAATATAATAATCTATATAATATAGTTCGCTCAACACACTTTTTCTGTGTTTTGTGAATGAAAAAATGAAGATGATTCAGGAAATTTGCCTTTAGATGAGATAAAACGGAGCCTCTGTTTGGATGAAATAATGTTTCTGTTGGAACGGAAAATTGATTACAAAATGCTGGAACGCTTTGTGGAACGCTGCTTTTTTCTTGTAATCTATTGCTTATTAGCTGTTTATGATGTAATGAAAAAGGACTGCCGAACGCAAAGTGGAATACATAATAAACAATAAAAGATAATTGATCTATTTAAAAATAGATAGTTCGATATTTTTGTTTTGGGGGATTTCTAAAATGAAAAAGAAGATAATTCCTCTTCTATGCTTCAACTTTTTCTTTTTTTACTTTACCTTTGCGCCCGCTAAAGAACCAAAAGATTTGAATTTAATAATCGACATAGGAAATACAAAGGCAAAGATTGCTTTCTTCGACGGCGGAGAATGGTGGATGTAGTAGCTGAATCCAATCAGTCTCTAGGTTGCTTGAAAGCTCTTTGTTCTCAATATCCGGTTGAACAGGGGATTGTGGCTACTGTCATTGATCTAACGAAAAGGTTTTAGCTGATTTGGCCGCTTTGCCGTTTCCTTTGCTCTGGCTCAATCATCAGACTCCGCTTCCGGTTGTCAACCTGTACGAAACTCCCGAAACATTGGGATATGATCGTATGGCTGCCGTAGTGGGTGCTAATGAGCAGTTTCCTCATCGGGATATATTGGTGATTGATGCGGGAACTTGCATTACTTACGAGTTTATCGACTCAAAAGGCCAGTATCATGGCGGTAATATTTCTCCCGGTATGCAGATGCGTTTCAAGGCACTGCATCAGTTTACAGGACGTTTGCCTCTGGTGGACACAACGGGCGTAACTCCCGATGGGACGGGACACCGAAACGGCTATACGCGCCGGAGTGATGAAAGGGATGGAATACGAAATTTCAGGTTATATTGAGTCTATGAAGCATAAATATCCTGAACTTTTGGTTTTTTTAACGGGCGGAGATGATTTTTCTTTTGATAGCAGCGTAAAAAGTATCATCTTTGCAGATAGATTTTTAGTGTTGAAAGGATTAAATAGAATTTTAAACTATAATAATGGTAGGATTTAAACACACACTTTGTGCGCTTTTGCTCACGATGGTTACCGGAATGGCAATCGCTCAAAATAATACAAACTCTCCTTATACACGATATGGCTATGGCGACTTGTCCGATCAGAGTTTCGGAAATAGCAAGGCGATGGGGGGAATTGCTTTTGGACTTCGGGATGGAGCACAGATCAATCCGCTGAATCCTGCTTCGTATACAGCCATTGACTCGTTGACGTTTATTTTTGAAGGAGGCGTTAGTCTGCAAAATATGAATATTAGTGGCGGTGGTGTGAAACTGAACGCTAAAAACTCTAGCTTCGACTATCTGGCTATGCAATTTCGTTTGCATCCGAGGGTAGCGATGAGTATCGGTCTGTTGCCGTTCTCCAATGTGGGATATTCTGTATCGGAAAGCAATGAGGCTACAGAAACTTCACCGTATAGCACGAAAAGCCTTACTGGTGAGGGAGGTTTACATCAACTGTATGTTGGTGCGGGTGTAAAAGTCTTGAAAACCTGTCTGTTGGTGTGAATGCTTCTTATTTTGGGGAGACATAACCCGCTCGTTGACGCAGCTTTATCCGAATACCGCTTCTGCTTATTCTTACATTAGGCAGAATGCTGTGTCAGTGTCGGATTATAAACTGGATTTTGGATTGCAATATACGCAAGAATTTAACAAAAAACATTCAGCCACTATCGGAGCAGTATATTCTCCGAAGCATAAACTGAATAATGATTATACAGTAACGACGCAAGCTAGCTCAACTGTCAGTCAGGATTGGGATGCTACGCTTGAATTGCCTAATACTTTTGGCGTCGGCTTTACATATAACTATGACAAACGTTTGACTGTCGGTCTGGATTATAGTTTGCAGCAGTGGTCAAAAGCTAAGTTTGGCGTAAATACATCAGATGATGCTGTACGTGAAGATTTTGATGAAACATACACGTATTGCGACCGTCATAAAATATCAGTGGGTGCGGAATATATTCCCAATTTGATTGGACGTTCCTATTTATCCCACATCAAATATCGTTTGGGAGCTTATTATACGACTCCGTATTATAAGATTGGCGGTAAAGACGCAGCCCGCGAATATGGCGTAACTGCCGGTTTCGGTCTACCTGTGCCTCGTTCCCGTTCCATCCTTAGCATCAGCGGACAGTTTGTTCGTGTAAGTGGACAGGAATCGACCTTTGTAAACGAAAATATCTTCCGCGTTAGCATCGGATTGACGTTCAACGAACGTTGGTTCTTCAAGCGCAGAGTAGAGTAATTGAGATGAATGTAAGAAGAGAAAGAATAGACGACTATAATAATAACAACTAAAATTTAGATACAATGAAAATTAAAACGCTTGTGGCTATGTTGTTCCTTTCGGCAGGGGCAACCACTGTGGTAGCACAGGATGCGACTAACTGTAACTCGAACAGTAGTATCTCGCATGAAGCTGTGCGTGCAGGTAACTTTAAAGATGCGTATACTCCTTGGAAAGCTGTGTTGGAAAACTGCCCGACGCTTCGTTTCTATACATTTACTGACGGATATAAAATTCTGAAAGGCTTGATGGGACAAATCAAGGATAGGAATAATCCGGAATATCAGAAATATTTTGATGAACTGATGAATACGCATGATTTGCGTATCAAATACACAGATGAGTTCTTGGCTAAAGGTACAAAAGTGTCTTCTGCTGATGAAGCTCTGGGTATCAAGCAGTAGATTACATCGCTTTCGCTCCGAAAATTGATGTTAATCAGGCTTATCAATGGTTGAGCCAGTCGGTAAATGCAGTAAAAGCTGAATCTGCTGCCGCTACTATCTTCTATTTCCTGCAAATGTCTTTGGATAAACTGAAAACAGATCCTAACCATAAGGAACAATTCATTCAGGATTATCTGGCTGCTTCTGAATATGCTGATGCTGCTATTGCTGCTGAAACGAACGAAGCAAAGAAGAAAAACTTGCAAGGTATCAAAGATAATCTGGTTGCTTTGTTTGTAAACAGCGGAACAGCTGATTGCGAATCACTGCAAAACATCTATGGACCGAAAGTAGAAGCTAACCAAACAGACCTGGCTTACTTGAAGAAAGTAATCGACATCATGAAAATGATGAGATGTACGGAAAGCGAAGCTTATCAACAGGCTGCTTTCTATGTGTACAAGATAGAACCTAGTGCAGATGCCGCTACCGGATGTGCTTACCAAGCATTTAAGAAAGGTGACATCGACGGTGCTGTCAAATTCTTCGACGAAGCCATTGGATTGGAAACTGACAACGTGAAGAAAGCTGAAAAAGCATACGCTGCCGCAGCGGTATTGGCTTCTGCTAAAAAACTGTCTCAAGCAAGAGCATATTGTCAGAAAGCTATCGGGTTCAACGAAAACTATGGTGCTCCATATATCCTGATTGCCAATCTGTATGCAATGAGTCCTAACTGGAGCGACGAGTCAGCTTTGAACAAGTGTACTTACTTTGCAGTAATCGACAAACTTCAACGTGCAAAACAAGTAGATCCGAGCGTAGCTGAAGAAGCTAACAGCTTGATCGGTAGATATTCTGGTCATACTCCACAAGCTAAAGACCTGTTTATGTTAGGTTACAAGCAAGGCGACCGCATCACTATCGGCGGTTGGATAGGAGAGACTACAACGATTAGATAACCGTATGTTGCGAAAACGAAGAAACCGTTTGTTGCATAAAAGCATGAGCATAACAATCACCTTCGGGGTGGTTGTTATGCTTCTTTTATTATCTTCCTGTGGCGGAAAACAGAAAGCTATGGGAGAGGCTATCACAGAACGTGATTCTCTTCCGGTGATGACCACATTGGGAGTTACTACCCTTATTTCCGATTCCGGAGTGACACGTTATAGGGTGAACACGGAAGAGTGATGATGTACGACCGTAAAAAGCCTTCGTATTGGGCGTTTGAAAAAGGTGTGTATATGGAGCAGTTCGACTCTATCTTTAATGTAGAAGCCAGTATTAAGGCAGATACTGCCTATTATTATGACAAAGAAAGACTTTGGAAGCTGATAGGGAATGTGGATATACAGAACCGCAAAGGAGAGCGTTTTAATACCGAACTGCTCTACTGGAATGAGGCCACTCAAAAAGTGTATTCCGACAAGTTTATACGTATTCAGCAACCGGACAGAATTATCACAGGACACGGCTTCGACTCGAACCAGCAAATGACTATATATACCATTCGTAATATTGAAGGTATTTTCTATGTGGACGAGGAAGCGAGTAGCGGTCCGCCCCAACCGGAAACAAAAGCACTGCCGGATTCAGTGAATAAAGATGCTGCGAAATAGGCGAAGTCATATCATTGTACCGTACCTCGTAAATCGTCTGATCGTAAATCAAAACTTATGAATATTTATATCTCTCTAATTATCACCATGGTCTTTTCCGCTTTCTTTTCAGGAGTGGAGATTGCCTTTGTGTCGGTAGACAAACTGCGTTTTGAGATGGAACGCAAGGGGGGAATTACGTCCCGCATCCTTTCTATCTTCTTCAAGAACCCGAATGAATTTATCTCTACCATGCTGGTGGGGAATAATATCGCACTGGTTATCTATGGTATTCTGATGGCACAGATTATCGGCGACAATCTGCTGGCGGGATTCATTGACAATCATTTCCTGATGGTGTTGGCGCAGACCGTTATTTCTACCCTGATTATTCTGGTGACCGGAGAGTTTTTGCCGAAAACAATCTTCAAAATCAATCCCAATCTGGTTTTGAATGTTTTTGCCATTCCGCTTATTGTTTGTTATGTGGTTCTCTATCCCATCTCCAAATTAGCCTCCGGCTTGTCTTGTATCTTCCTTCGCCTCTTTGGAATGAAGGTTAATAAGGATGCGTCCGACAGAGCTTTTGGAAAAGTCGACCTCGATTACTTCGTACAAAGCAGCATTGATAATGCCGAAAATGAAGAAGAGTTGGACACGGAAGTGAAAATCTTCCAGAACGCCCTCGACTTCTCGAACATAAAAATCCGCGACTGCATCGTTCCCCGTACCGAAGTGGTGGCTGTTGATTTGACTACTTCGCTGGACGAGCTGAAAAGCCGCTTCATAGAATCCGGAATCTCCAAGATAATCGTGTATGACGGGAATATCGACAACGTAGTCGGTTATATCCATTCGTCGGAAATGTTCCGTGCCCCGAAAAACTGGCATGAGAATGTGAAACAAGTGCCGATTGTGCCCGAAACCATGTCCGCTCATAACTGATGAAACTCTTCATGCAGCAAAAGAAAACGATTGCCGTAGTGGTGGATGAATTTGGCGGTACGTCCGGCATCGTGTCTCTGGAAGACCTCGTTGAAGAAATCTTTGGAGATATAGAAGACGAACACGATAACACTTCCTATATCAGCAAGCAAATCGACGAACGCGAGTATGTGTTGTCCGCCCGCCTGGAGATAGAAAAAGTCAATGAGACGTACGGACTCGACTTGCCCGAGTCGGATGATTATCTGACAGTAGGAGGTTGATCCTGAACCAATATCAGAGCTTCCCGAAGTTGCATGAAGTGTCCGGGTAGGACGTTATCAATTCAAGATAATTAAGGTCACAGCGACAAAATAGAACTCGTGCGATTAAAAGTCTTGGAATAATGACGATAATCAAGAAATTTTTAGCCAATAAATAGATGCATATTAGCATTTTTTGTATCTTCGTGCGCTAAAACGACAAAAGAAAGAAATAATAATAAACATAAATCGTATTAATCAAAATGGCAACGTTACAAAACATTAGTCGAAAGGACCTCTATTGGTGATTGTTATCGGCTTGGCGCTGTTTGCTTTCATTGCGGGTGACGCATGGAAAGTGATGCAGCCGCATCAGGCACATGACGTAGGTGAGGTGAACGGAGACGCTCTTTCCGCTCAAGAGTATCAGAATTTGGTAGAAGAATATACCGAAGTGGTGAAACTCATGCGTGGGGTGACCGCCTTGAATGACGAACAAACCAATCAGGTGCGCGATGAAGTATGGCGTTCCTACGTAAACAATAAACTGATCGAAAAAGAAGCAAAAGCATTGGGACTGACTGTTTCTGCTGCTGAAATCCAGGACATCCTGAAAGCAGGCGTTCATCCTTTGTTGAGACAAACTCCTTTCCAGAATCCGCAAACAGGAAACTTTGACAAGGATATGTTGAACAAGTTCCTCGTGGAATATGCCAAGATGAGCGAATCACAAATGCCGGCACAGTATGCTGAACAATACAATAACATGTATAAATACTGGTCTTTCATTCAGAAAACTCTGATCGAGAGCCGTCTGGCAGAAAAGTATCAGGCATTGGTGTCTAAAGCTCTTCTTTCCAATCCGGTGGAAGCACAGGACGCTTTCGATGCAAGAGTGAACCAGTACAACGTGTTGATGGCTGGTATTCCTTACTCTTCTGTAGTGGACTCTACAATCGTAGTGAAAGAATCGGAACTGAAAGACTTGTATAACAAGAAGAAAGAACAATTCAAGCAATATCAGGAAACTCGTGACATCAAGTACATTGATGTACAAGTGACTGCAAGTGCTGAAGACAGAGCTGCTATCCAGAAAGAAGTGGACGAAGCTACTGAACAGTTGGCTACTACTACGGAAGATTATACTTCTTTCATCCGCTCGACTGGCTCGGAAGCTCCTTATGTAGACTTGTTCTATAACAAAACAGCTTTCCCGTCAGATGTAGTTGCCCGTTTGGACTCTGCTTCGGTAGGTACTATTTATGGTCCTTACTATAACGGTGCCGACAATACAATCAACTCTTTCAAAATTGTAGCTAAAGCTGCTGCTGCCGACTCTGTCGAATTCCGTCAGATTCAGGTATACGCAGAAGATGCTGTGAAGACAAAGACATTGGCTGACAGTATCTACAACGCGATCAAGGGTGGTGCTAACTTTGCTGATCTGGCAAAGAAATATGGTAGACTGGTGATGCAAACTGGCTAACTTCTGCACAGTACGAAGGTGCACAGATAGACGGCGATAACCTGAAATTCATCTCTGCTATCAACAATGCAGGTGTAAACGAATTGGTAAACTTGCCGATGGGACAAGCAAACGTAATTCTTCAGGTGACTAACAAGAAATCTGTAAAAGACAAATATAAAGTAGCTGTTATCAAGCGTGAAGTTGAGTTCAGCAAAGAAACTTACAACCGTGCTTATAATGATTTCAGCCAGTTTATCGCAGCTAATCCGAGTGTAGAAAAGATGGTAGCTAACGCTGAAGAAGCCGGTTACAGACTGCTCGACAGAATGGATTTAAGCAGCTCTGAACACAATATCGGTGGTGTAAGAGGTACAAAAGAAGCGTTGAGATGGGCGTTTGATAAAGCAAAACCGGGTGATGTTTCCGGCTTGTACGAATGTGGCGAAAGCGATCACATGATGGTAGTAGGTCTGGTAGGCATTAAGCCGGAAGGATATCGTCCGTTGAAAGCAGTACAGGATCAGTTGAGAGCTGAAATCGTAAAAGATAAGAAAGCTGAAAAGATTATGGCTGACATGAAAGCTGCCAATGCAACTTCATTCAACCAGTACAAAGGGATGACTAATGCAGTCAGCGACTCTTTGAAGATGGTTACTTTTGCAGCTCCTGCATACGTATCAGCATTGCGCAGCAGCGAACCGCTGGTAGGTGCTTATGCTTCTGCAGCTGAAGTAAATCAGTTGAGCGCTCCTATCAAAGGTAATGCCGGAGTATTTGTATTGCAGGTATACGGCAAGGACAAACTGAACGAAACATTCGACGCAAAAGCAGAAGAAGCTACGCTGACTAACATGCACGCACGTTTTGCCAGCCGTCTGATGAATGATTTGTATCTGAAAGCAAACGTAAAAGATACACGCTTCTTGTTCTTCTAAACAAGTAGCAAGTAATAGATATTAGGCACGGATTACACGGATTTACGCGGTTTAAACTTTTGAGGGAACCGCGAAACCCGTGTAATCCGTGCCTTTTTGTGGTCGTTTTTTTGTTTATGGTCTTTGTTATCTGATTAAATTTCCATATCTTGCCAATCTTTATCAATTGGCTTTGCAAAATACTTCATTAACTAATACGAATCTATATTATGACTAAACAACTAGCCCAGTATTCAGTTCCCGCTGAAAATTCACGTGTTATCCGTGTATTCCTTTCGTCAACGTTCAGAGACATGGAGATGGAACGTTCTGCATTAGTCAAACTCTTTAAGGGTTTGCAAGTGAAGGCTGCCAGCGTGGTGCCACCATTTCATTGGTTGATTTGCGTTGGGGAATCACAGAAGAAGATGCGAAAAGCGGCAAGGTTGTTGAAATATGCCTGAAAGAGATCGTTAACTCCCGGCCTTTCTTCATTGGTATGGTAGGCGACCGCTATGGATGGTGTCCCAGTTATGAAGATTTATCTCAAACTCTCAATGACAGCTTGGAATATCGTTGGATAGAAGATGACTTGAATCACCATTTGAGTGTGACGGAAATTGAAATGCAGTTTGGTGTACTGCGCAATCCCAATCCGTTACATGCCTATTTTATATAAAACAGTCGGCAGATGATGAACTGTCTTGCCTGAAGAGGAGTCTCTTAAATTGAAACGTCTGAAAGAGAGTATTTTGCAACAGGATCGTTATCCTGTGCAAGAGTATGATTCGCCCGATCAGTTGTGTAACCTTGTGGAAGCTGCTTTCACGGAATTGCTTGAACGGGAGTTTCCGGATGTACTGACCGTTGAAGATAATCAAGCATTGCAAGAACAACTGACGCGCAATGAACTCTTATTCAATTATCACCCAATACCTGAAGCAGATCAGGCGTTTACTGATTTTTTGGCGGCGGATGAACAGAGGTGTCTGGTGGTAACGGGCGGTTGCGGTCTTGGCAAGAGTGCTTTGTTGGCTCATTGGAGCGATTTGGTGAACAATGATATGCCGATGATTCCTATCTATCATCGCTTGGATAGTACTACATTGTCTTCTTATCCGGAAACGTTGGCGAGAATGTTAGCTTCTAAATGCCAGAACGCACTCAAGCATCAATCTTTGGGTGAAGAAAATTGTTCGCGGCGGAAGTCTCAAAAGAACTGGACTCGACCAAAGCACTGCCAAATCCATCATGGACGCCGTGAAAAACTCGGTTTTGATGGGAGATGCTGGCTTGAACACTTTTCAGGAACACACTTCGAAACCTCAAGGAGATTGAAGAAGATTTGAATTCTATCCAAAAGTTCAGTCAGTTGTGGAGTGCGCTGGGTGCATCAAGATACCCTATCATTCTGTTGATTGATGACATCAGTTATCTGAATCCGACTGAAGCATCCCTGTTTTCTTTATTTGCATCTATTCCCCCGAACGTGAAAGTCGTGTTGAGCTTTTCTGCGTCATCCACTGCCTACCTGCCTTGTTCAGAATGACTACGCTCATTTCCAGTTGAATGGTTTTTCACAGGCGGATGCCAAGTCGTTCTCAAAGCAATATTTGTCTACTTACTCCAAGGCTTTGTCCGCACAACAGGAAGATATTCTTGCTTCGTGGGTGCTGGCTAAACAACCGCGCTGTTTAAGTGTATTGCTCAACGAGCTGGTTTCGTTCGGTCAGTACGATGCTCTCAATGAATATATGAGTGGATATTGCCGGCTCAATGAGGTTGGGCAATTCTATGACAGTGTGTTACGGCGTTTGTCGGCTGATTATGGTTTCGAAGAGATTGGAAGAACGCTTCTGATGCTTTCACTTACTTTAGAAGGATTTACCGAAGATGAAGTGAAGAGCATGGCAGACATTAATCAGATACTTTGGTCGCAGTTGAGAGTGGAAATGAGCAGCTGGCTCACCAACAAAGGAGGACGATATTGCATTGGTGACACACAAATGGTAGAGGCGATCGAACGCTATTTCGCTCAAGATGACGAATGTATAGATGATAGTCGCCATGAAATTATTTCCGCTCTGCTGGATGAGGAAGAGATCCTTTCCCATCCGTTGACTTTTGCCGATTATAACTATCGCATGAAACAGTTCTGTTACCATGATTCGTATCGCTATAAAGTGGAGATTACCTATCAATGCTATAAGATGCAAGAATGGGATATATTGAAGGATTGGATTTGTGATGTGGAGATTTTCGAGATTCTGTATCGCACGAATCGTTCTCTGTTGGAAGATAGCTGGAAGGCGATCATGAACGACAATCCTGAAGTTACGCCTGAAGTCTATGCCGAATTGGACTTTGATGAGATCGATTCTTTTTTAATTCCTGTCATTGCTAATGATATGGCTACTTTCTTGAGCAGTTCTTTCCATCTGACGAAGGCGGCAGCTGCTGTGAGTGAGAAGAGTATGGAAGGTGCTGCCATGCCACTAATAGCCAAGTCGGTATTGAAGATGAATGAAGGATGCCGGTATGCCCGTAATGAAGAATACGAAACGGCATGCGACTGTTTCCTGAAAGCATTGATGATGCAGGAAAACATAGCACCGACTCCGGAACTGGAGATTGCCAACACCTGCCGAAATCTAGCTCTGGCATATTACTACAATGAGCAATATGATGAAGCAGTGACCTATTTGAATAGGGCGCTTGATTATCATGCGGCTTCTGCTGATGAGAAGAGTCAGGCAGAAGTCATTGAACTTTCCGAATATCTGGCTTATTGTGATTACTATAAGGATGAGGAAGAGAGTGCTGCCGAGAAATTCCGGAAAGTAGCTGAAATGCACGAGTCATTGAATGGCAGACTGTCCGGTGGAGTGGCTAAATGTTTGCGTATGCAGGGTAAATGTCTTTATTATATCAAACGATACGATGAAGCATGGATGCTGATGAATCAGGCGTTGGACATTGCTATACAGATAGATAGCAAAAAACAGATCGTCGCTTGTCATAAACAGTTGTATTATCTGTGCAGGGAATTCAAACGGATGATGAATGAACGTGGCGATGAGCAGGCATCTACTTTATTCTTCCGTGAGTCTCTTCTGCATGAAATGTATTTCAGCGAAAAACCGCGTCTGGCGGAACTGACTGTCCGCTACGAGGCATTGAGATGTGATATTATGCAGCAGTATTACATGAATAAAGACTATGATAACGTGATTCGTATTGCGACGTCTTTGGATATTCACGATGATACTGACCCTAATGCTTCCTGTCTGGTATATTATTACAAAGCACAGGCTTATGTGAAGTTGGAGAATTATCCAATGGCGAAAGAGGCTTTCTTCAGAGAGTTTGAACTGCGAAAGAAATATCTGGGATGGGAGGATGAAGATACGATTCTGGCTTGTCAGAACCTAGGGGTTTTGCACAGCTTTTGTAATGAACGGGAAGAGGCGCTGGCTTGTTTCCGTGAGGCGTACGGTCATGAAGTGAAAAAGAATGGCGAGGATTCTGAAATGGCGCAAAAGCTACTTCAATATATCAGCGTGGTTGAATCATAACGGAGGCATACTTCCCTTTTTTGTAACTTTTACATTCCTGCTATACGGAAATCGACTTTATTTCCTTACATTTGCAGATATAAACTATCAACAGAAAGAAGAATGTCTAAATATCCCCTTTTAGGAATGACTCTTGTAGAGCTTCAATCATTGACAAAAAGACTGGGTATGCCCGGCTTTGCTGCCAAGCAGATTGCATCCTGGCTTTACGAAAAGAAGGTAGCCTCGATTGATGATATGACTAATTTGTCATTGAAACACCGGGAGTTGCTCAAGCAGAACTATGAGGTGGGAGCGGAAGCTCCGGTAGATGAAATGCGCTCTGTAGATGGTACGGTGAAGTATCTTTATAAAGTGGGTGAGAACCATTTTGTAGAGTCGGTTTATATACCGGATGATGACCGGGCAACGTTGTGCGTGTCGTCACAAGTAGGTTGCAAGATGAACTGTAAGTTCTGTATGACCGGCAAACAGGGGTATACGGCTAACCTGACCGCCAGCCAGATCATGAACCAGATTCATTCGCTGCCGGAACGGGACAAACTGACTAATGTCGTAATGATGGGAATGGGCGAGCCGCTCGATAACCTGGATGAGGTATTGAAAGCATTGGAACTACTGACCGCTACCTACGGTTACGCATGGAGTCCGAAGCGTATCACGCTTTCTACTGTCGGGCTACGGAAAGGATTGCAGCGTTTTATCGAAGAAAATGACTGTCACCTTGCCATCAGCCTTCACTCTCCGCTGACCGTTCAGCGTGCTGAATTAATGCCGGCGGAAAAGGCGTTTTCAATCACCGAAATGGTGGAACTGTTAAAAAACTATGATTTTAGTAAACAACGTCGACTTTCGTTTGAATATATTGTTTTTAAAGGGCTCAATGATTCGCAGGTCTATGCCAAAGAGTTGCTGAAACTTCTTCGCGGGCTGGATTGCAGGGTGAATCTGATTCGTTTTCATGCCATACCGGGGGTAGACCTCGAGGGAGCGGACATGGATACGATGACCCGTTTTCGTGATTATCTGACGTCACACGGACTTTTCACCACTATCCGTTCATCCAGGGGCGAAGATATTTTTGCCGCTTGCGGTATGCTGTCGACAGCGAAACAGGAGAAAAATAATGAAAGTTAATATATAAAACCGAACATCATGAAAAAGTACTCTTTTATTTTATGCATCGCTTTGGTAGCCTTTGTCGTTGCATCTTGTGGTCTGAAAGGAAATCACACCTCTAGTGGTCGTGCTTACGAGCTTTTGGTTGTAGTAGATCACGGTGTTTGGGATCGTGCTGCCGGAAGGGCTTTACATGATGCGCTCGATGCTGATATGCCGGTTTGCCGCAGTCGGAACCTTCTTTCCGGATTATGTATACTTCGCCGAAAGATTATGATTCTACGCTGAAGTTGATACGTAACATTATTATTGTAGATATACAGGATATATATACGAAAGCCTCGTTCAAATATGCGAAGGACGTGTATGCCAATCCGCAGATGATATTGACTATCCAGGCTCCGAACGAAGAAGAGTTCGAGAAGTTTGTGGAAGAGAACAAAAAGACGATTGTCGACTTCTTTACCCGTGCGGAAATGAACCGTCAGATTACGTTCCTGGAAGGGAAACACAGTAATTTCATTTCGCAGAAAGTGGACAGTTTGTTCGGATGCGACATCTGGGTGGATGCCGAACTGGCTAATTCAAAGACCGGGGATGATTTCTTCTGGCTTCTACCAACACAGGTACTGCCGACCGTAACTTTGTGATGTACTCTTATCCGTACACTGACAAGGATACGTTTACCAAAGAATATTTGTGCACAAACGTGATTCCGTGATGAAAGCCAATATTCCCGGATTCAAGGAGGGCGTTTATATGTCGACCGATAGTTTGTTGACCGATGTCCGTCCGATCAATGTGCAGAACAGCTACACAATGGAAGCACGTGGCCTGTGGCGTATGAAGGGCGACTTTATGGGTGGTCCGTATGTGTCTCATACTCGTCTGGACGAGAAAAACCAACGAATTATTACAGCAGAAATATTTGTTTATTCACCTGATAAAATGAAACGCAACCTGGTACGCCAGATGGAAGCATCTCTGTATACACTGAAACTTCCGAATGAAGTTCAGCAGAATCAGATTCCATTGGGAGAGGCATCTAAGGAAGCGGAACAAACTAATAAATAAAAACATGGAAGATAACAAGATAAGGATAGGTATCACCCAAGGAGATATTAACGGGGTGGGCTATGAGGTGATTCTTAAGACATTTTCCGACCCTACGATGTTGGAACTATGTACTCCGATCATTTATGGCTCACCGAAGTAGCGGCTTATCATCGCAAAGCGCTGGATATACAGGCCAATTTAGCATTGTCAACTCTGCTACCGAAGCGGGGTACAACCGTTTGAGTGTGGTGAACTGTACGGATGATGAAGTGAAAGTGGAATTTTCCAAACCCGACCCCGAAGCCGGTAAAGCTGCGCTGGGGCTTTGGAACGTGCCATCGAAGAATATCGCGAAGGGTTGATAGACGTTATCGTAACAGCTCCGATCAATAAACATACGATTCAGTCGGAAGAGTTCTCCTTCCCCGGACATACGGAATATATCGAAGAACGTCTGGGCAATGGTGATAAGTCATTGATGATTTTGATGAAGAATGACTTCCGGGTGGCTTTGGTGACGACACATATCCCTGTCAGAGAGATCGCGACTACGATTACCAAAGAACTGATTCAGGAGAAACTGATGATATTCCATCGTTGTCTGAAACAGGATTTTGGTATCGGCGCTCCGCGTATTGCGGTGCTCTCTCTCAATCCTCATGCCGGAGACGGTGGTTTGTTGGGAATGGAAGAGCAGGAAGTGATTATCCCTGCCATGAAAGAAATGGAAGAGAAAGGAATCCTTTGCTACGGTCCTTATGCGCCGACGGCTTTATGGGTTCAGGCAATTATACTCATTTTGACGGTATCCTGGCGATGTATCACGATCAAGGGCTGGCTCCGTTCAAGGCCTTGGCTATGGAAGACGGGGTGAACTATACGGCAGGCCTGCCGATAGTACGT
>ENA-OQJH01000751-OQJH01000751.1-human-gut-metagenome-genome-assembly--contig:-NODE-751-length-16136-cov-3.429758_pt1 | contig 16136 bp, 20 predicted proteins | sample MGYA00242597_ERZ504763 | MGnify/ENA primary metagenome ERZ504763 (study PRJEB26092, sample SAMD00036359) | human gut metagenome | host: Homo sapiens | study: EMG produced TPA metagenomics assembly of... | reverse complement strand
CAGCTCATTGAAATTATTAAGAACCCCGTGGAGGGACGAGAACTACTAATGGTCCGTAGTTATATTGGTTTGTTTTTGAATTGAAATATAAGAACCCCGAGGAGGGGACGAGAACTTGCCTGACTTATCTGTATAGTTAAATCGAGAATAATTGAAATATAAGAACCCCGAGGAGGGGACGAGAACCTTTAGCTGTTTTTGTTATATACTTACACAAGTATAATTGAAAAAATCTTCAGTAAGGGGACAAATAAAAACAAGGGAGGAAACACATGAGTTATCTTTATGTCAGTGAACAGGGTGCGAGTATCGGGATAGAAGCAAATCGTTTTCAGGTAAATTACAAGGATGGAATGATAAAAAGTATTCCAGCTGAGACGTTAGAGATGATCGAAGTATTTGGCAGTGTCCAGATTACGACACGCTGCCTGACGGAATGTTTAAAACGGGGGGTGAATATCCTGTTTTATTCCACAAGCGGGGCGTATTATGGAAGGCTGATCTCAACTTCCCATGTGAATGTGCAAAGACAGCGTATTCAGGCGGAAATTGGACACAATGAAACATTTAAACTGGAAATGTCAAAAAGAATCATTGATGCAAAGATCCGCAATCAGGTTGTTGTTTTGCGCAGATATGCGCGAGGCAGAGATGAAGATATTCATAGAATGATCATTGAGATGCAGAATATGCAGAAAAAACTGCCATATGCGAAGAGTGTGGAACAGGTTATGGGATATGAGGGAACGGCAGCAAAAATATATTTTAAAGTATTGGGGAAGTTAATTGATGAACAATTTGTTTTTGAAGGCAGGTCAAGACGTCCTCCGATGGATCCGTTTAATTCGCTGATCAGTCTTGGCTACTCGATTATCTTAAATGAATTATATGGAAAGATTGAGGGAAAAGAATTAAATCCATATTTTGGAGTGATGCATAAAGACAGAGAAAAGCATCCTACCTTAGCAAGTGATCTGATGGAAGAATGGAGAGCCGTATTAATTGACACAACAGCGCTTAGTATGTTAAATGGACATGAATTGGTAAAAGAAGATTTCTATACTGGAATCGATCAGCCTGGAGTCTTTTTAGAAAAGGATGGATTCCGGAAATATATTCAGAAACTGGAGGGAAAATTTCGTACAGAGAACAGATACCTTTCGTATATTGATTACAGTGTCAGCTTCCGGCGTGCAATGGATCTTCAGGTTAATCAGTTTGTAAAGGCAATTGAAACGGAAAATGTGAATGAATATATGCCGGTGATCATTCGGTAATTGGTTTGATAAATGTGGGGGGAAAGACAAATGGAAAATTATTTTTGGAATACTGGGGAAGAAAATAGCATAAAGAAGCTGTATATTCTCGTGATTTATGATATTGTTGATAATAAGCGAAGAGTCAGGTTTGCGAAGAAAATGAATGGATATGGTTTTTGGGTTCAGAAATCGGCATTTGAGGCGATGATTACGGAAAATTTATATCGACGTCTGTTACATGATATTCCAGAGCTGATTGACCGTAGATCGGACAGCGTAAGAGTTTACAAAATAAGAGGATACGGAGAGGTTAATCTTTTTGGGGCAAGTCCTGAAATTAAAAATGAAGAAGTGATTATTATAGGGTAATATGACAAAAGATATATTATAAATACACTGGGCAGAAATTATGTTGTGCATAAACATACCAAAGACCTGTAGCTTAAACTGGCACCGCATGTCTGTAAATGTACAAAGTATCAGGGAAAGCTGTATCATATGGGGATGGGGAGGATTGAATTTGAGGAAATATAATGATTTTGCTCCGATAGGCTTAAAATCAGGCTTTGAGAATGTTATACACCAGTTTGATATTGAGATTTCTCTCATTTGCGGGTTTGCCCCGCAAATGGGGGATAAAAAGCCTTGTGTTTTAGGAGGTGTAGGGGACAGGATTGAGATAAGAGACCCCCGTAGAGGGGACGAGAACTCTTTAAATTAATGCTTAACTTGTTGTTTTCATCATTGAGATAAGAGACCCCCGTAGAGGGGACGAGAACGTAAAGCCTTTATTCAATTATCAATGTACTTGAGAATTGAGATATAAGACCCCCGAGAAGGGGACGAGAACCAGATGGGTTTGATTTTTCTTGCATCTTCCTGAATTGAGATAAGAGACCCCGCGGAGGGGACGAAAACTTGAAAACCTGCCCCGGATAAATCAAATTAGGGTTTACTGAGATATAAGAACCCCGCTAAGGGGACAAAATTAGAATAAATTTTTACTAAATAACCATGCAGGAAAATTAAATCATTATTACGAAAGATGGAGGTTATTATGAACCAGACGATATTGTTTACACCAGTGGGAGGAACCGACCCGATTTCATTAAATAATTATCATGATGGATCAATATTGCATATTTGCAGATTCTATAAACCGGATAAAGTCATTTTGTACATGTCAAAAGAAATGTTGGATTTTCAGGAGAAAGATGACAGGTATCGTTATTGTCTGGACCGTCTGGCAAAGATGCAGAATCGTTCCATGGTTTATGAGATCATAGAACGCCGGGAGCTTACCAGAGTACATGAATTTGATTACTTTTACGAGGATTTCAGGAAGGTGATCAGCTGTATATATGAGACGATGGATGAATCGGATACATTGCTTTTAAATGTGTCATCCGGTACACCGGCAATGAAAAGTGGATTGCTGGTATTGCAGACATTAGGGGAGTTTCCTGCAAAAGTAATTCAGGTGGCGACACCAGTAGGAAAATTGAATGAGCAGGTGCATGAGGGATATGATGTAGAAACTTTATGGGAATTGGATGAGGATAATCAGGAAGGTACACAAAACAGATGTAAGGAAATACAGTGTCCGACACTTTCAAAGATAAAAAAAGAGGAAATTATAAAAAAACATATTTTTGTATATGATTATCAGGCTGCGCTTGATGTCACGGATTCATTACCAGCGGAGCAGACAGCGCAGTATAGGGATTTAATTTATCTGGCGGCAAGGAGAGTGTTATTAGATTTTGTGAATGTTGATAAGACAATCCAGAAAACAAATTTTCAATGTCTGCCGGTGCGGTCTTCTTCCCAGAGAAAATATTTTGAATATGCACTTACGATCGATATTCGATTAAAACGTGGTGAGTATGTGGATTTTATCAGGTCGATTACACCGATTGTGGTGGATTTGTTTGAGATGATATTAAAAAAACAGTGTAGTATCAAAGTAGACGATTATTGCGACCAGTATAAACGTGCAGGACAGTGGAAGAGAATGTGGTCAGCAAAAAAATTAAATGGAACGGAAGCAGGAGATGTACTGAATAGTCATTATCAGAAAATGGGAAAAAGATTTGAAGCAAAAGATGTGTATTCAGAACATCTGAAAATACTCACAGATCATTTTTCGAGTGATACCCGCTTAAAACAGTTGATGGAAGATCTTAGAAATGTGGAAAGTAATATCCGGAATCTTGCCGCGCATGAGATTGTATCTGTTACAGATGAGACAATTAAAAACCTGACAGGTTTTTATGGCAGGGATATCATGAGTAAAATCAGGGAGCTTTTTGGATACACGGAGATTTCCATACGAAAAGAGTATTGGGATTCTTATGATGAAATGAACAGGAAAATCCTTGAGCAGATGTCAAATGAATAAAATATACAAACAAAACACAAAAAATGTGAATATTTCACAAAAGCAATGTATAAATTATTGACATGAAATATTTAGAAACATATAATGTGATTGGAGGTGTGGGATATGTTACTTGAATTTTCATGCAGTAATTATAAGGCAATTAAGGAGAAAATAGTATTTTCCATGGTTGCAGGAAGTGATAAATCACATCAGGAAGAATTGTATGAATTTGATGATTACCGGGTGTCAAGAATCACATCTGTATATGGTGCAAATGGTGCTGGAAAAAGTACATTGATTGATGCGGTAGGGTATGCTAGGCTTTTTGGTGAGGGAATGTGTGAAATTTCAGGAAGGAGATAAGATTCCGAGAACACCACATAAACTTTCAGCAGAGAAACCGACAGCGTTTGATATTCAGTTTGTTGTGGATGGAATACGTTATGCGTATGGATTTCCATGAATGATGTTGAGTTCTGGATGAGTATTTGTATCATTTCCATCTGGAAGACAGGCGAAGATATTTGAACGTGAAGGTAAAAAGTTTTCATATGGAATAAAGTATAAGAAAGAACTGTCTCAACTGGAGAGTAAGACAAAAAGTAATAAATTATTTCTGACTACGGCAGAAGCGTGGTGCAGTTTAAAAGAAATCATTCATCCTTTCAGGTTTTTTAAAGAAGAATTGATTGTTCATGGAATTGGACCTGATAATTGGTTTGAATACTCTGCAGAACAGATTCGGACAAATTCTGGTATGAAACAAATATTAGTTGTGTTCATGCAAAAAATAGGAATTCCAATTAAGGATATCCAGGTAAAAATAGAAAACAGACAATTGACAACACAGGATATGCCGCTTGAATTATTAAATAAGGTCCAGATGTTAACTGGTATGGGTTCATTGCAGACAATAGAAGTAAAGTTTGTATATAAAGATTATATTTTGAATATCAATGAGGAGTCACAGGGAACACAGAAACTTTTTAAATTGCTATGTCCGTTTATAGATGTGCTAGTCAATGGAAAAGTGTTATTTTATGATGAACTTGAAGCTAGTCTCCACCCTGCACTTGTAGATGAATTAATCCACACATTTAAAAACTGGAAAAGTGAAAAAAATCCACAATTAATTTTTTCCTCCCATGATACAAGTTTGTTGGATCTGGATTTATTCCGCAGAGATCAAATATGGTTTGCAGAAAGAAATCCGGGTTGTGCACGACAGAGTATTATTCTTTAGTGGAATTGAAAAATGTCAGAAAGGATGACAATATAAAAAAAGGATATATCAATGGTCGATATTCGACAATTCCGTTAAAGGGAAGCAGTTTGATCGAAGTTTTGGGAGGTGAATAAATTTGGAACGAAAGCTAGGACTCAGTTCCAGAAATGAAAATTCCAGAAATATGTTAGTGCCGGATATGCACGTTTCAAAACTTGATGAAATGTATGAACAGTTTTGCAAAAATGTGGAAACGGTAAAAGAAAAGTTTCATATTGCAGAACAATTAGATAACGTTCATGAAGAAAAAGCAGTAAAAGATATTTATCGGTCACAGATTGTGTTTTTGGAAAGTGCACTGGATTATTATATGCATTGTCTTGGAATTTATGCGATGGTACAAATGTATAATAATCACTGGGATAAAACACGGGGATATTCCGATTTAAAGGTGCCGATTGATAAGGTAATGGATGCTGTTATGCATCCCGAAAATACAGGGTGGATTGACGCGGTAATTGTGTCTTACCATGCATCAAAACATATATGAGTGCGAAAGAGATTAAGGGGCAGTTATCATTAATTGTTGGAAAAGATTTTTTTGATAAAATAGCAAATGAAATGTTTTATGACAAGGAGAGCAGAGTGAAACCAGCAGACAAATTGGCAAGAGCATTGACAGATTTGTTTGAACGCAGAAACAAGATAGCACATCAGGCAGATAGAAATCACCAGACGGGAGATTTGTATGATATTAACCGGCAGGATGTGGAAAATGCAATAGGTGTTGTTGAAACATTTGTTACAACTGTTCATAAGTTATTAACGGAATAAGAGTACTGCATGACATAAAAAAGCAAGGGACAACATCCCTTGCTTTTTTCTCCCCTCTGTGCTACACTGTCACAAGCTGACAAGACACATGTTAACCACATGAAAAACAGCAAAGAGGAGTAAGAAACTCCGGATTGGAGAAATTATGGAAAAAGTAAAGGCATTTTGTAAAAGAAAAAATATTGAGATATCCGTCAAACGTTATCTGATTGATGCACTTGGTGCGATGGCACAGGGATTATTTGCATCGCTTTTGATCGGAACGATCATCAGTACACTTGGAACGCAGCTTAATATTCCGATTCTTGTGACAGTCGGAACTTACGCGAAAGCGGCAGTCGGACCGGCAATGGCGATCGCAATCGGATATGCACTGCAGGCAGCGCCTTTAGTACTGTTTTCACTTGCGGCAGTCGGTGCGGCGGCAAATGAACTTGGCGGGGCAGGCGGGCCGCTTGCGGTACTTGTGGTTGCAATTTTTGCAGCAGAATTTGGAAAAGCAGTTTCCAAAGAGACAAAAATCGATATTATTGTCACTCCGTTTGTGACCATTTTTGTCGGGGTCGCGCTTTCTATCTGGTGGGCTCCGGCGATCGGTGCGGCAGCGAGTGCAGTCGGTAATGCGATCATGTGGGCAACCGAGCTGCAGCCGTTTTTCATGGGAATCATTGTATCTGTGATCGTCGGGATTGCACTGACACTGCCGATCAGCAGCGCAGCAATCTGTGCAGCACTTGGACTGACCGGATTAGCCGGTGGTGCAGCACTTGCCGGATGCTGTGCGCAGATGGTCGGATTTGCAGTGGCAAGTTTCCGTGAAAATAAATGGGGCGGATTGTTTGCACAGGGAATCGGTACATCCATGCTTCAGATGGGTAATATCGTGAAAAATCCGCGCATCTGGCTGCCGGCGACATTGGCGTCTGCAATCACCGGACCGATCGCAACGTGTCTGTTCCATTTACAGATGAATGGTGCAGCAGTTTCCTCCGGTATGGGAACCTGTGGACTGGTCGGACAGATTGGTGTCTATACCGGATGGATCGCAGATATTGAAGCGGGAAGCAAAGCTGCCATTACACCGATGGACTGGATCGGACTGATTTTCGTAAGCTTTCTTCTGCCGGGCGTTTTATCATGGCTTTTTAGTGTGTTATTCCGTAAGATCGGCTGGATCAAAGAAGGCGATATGAGGCTGGACTTATAAATCCATAAAAGTTTAGAAATAAATCCACCATAATGAGGAAAGTATGGTATACTGTAAACAGTAGTCATTACAGGAATAATATGCATGAAATTGCATTTTACTCCGCAAAACAAGGAGGATTTTTATGGAAAAGCCATTCACCTTAAGTGAGGGCGTTGACAGTTGGAATACGATTATTTTTTATATAATTCCGCATTGAAGGAGGTACGTACCAAAGTTGAAATCTTAAACGATGAGTTTCAGCAGGTACATCAGTACAACCCGATCGAATATATTAAGTCAAGGATCAAGACGCCAGAGAGCATTGTGAAAAAGTTAAAGCGCTACGGATACGAGTCATCGATCGACAATATGGTAAGTTATGTCAATGATATCGCGGGTATCCGCATTGTCTGCTCTTTTACTTCTGATATTTATAAGCTTGCAGAGATGATTGGAAAACAGAATGATCTGACCGTTATTTCCATCAAGATTATATTAAAATCCAAAGGAGAGCGGTTATAAAAGTTATCATATGCTTGTGACTGTTCCGATATTTTTATCGGACCGCGTGATCGATACCAAGGTGGAGATACAGATCCGGACGATGGCGATGGATTTCTGGGCAAGCTTAGAGCATAAGATCTATTACAAATTTGAGGGAAATGCACCCGGCTATATCAGCAGGATCTAAGAGAATGTTCCGATATTGTTTCTATGCTGGATGCAAAGATGCTCCAGCTAAATGAAGCAATTATACAGGCGAAAGAAGCACAGGAGGAGCAGACGGGTGCAGTATAATTATGACTTCGAGATTATGTCGCTCGTCATTTTTGCGGTTATCAGCGGTCATTTCCTGTTGATCAGACAGTTTCCAGCGGTTAAGTCAAAAGTATTTGGCAGACTGCTTGGGGTGTGTCTTGGCGAGTGTATCGCAAATATTTTATCATGTATTGGACTGGCAAATGCAGCAATCGTTCCATTAATCTGGAACGAATTGTTTGCGTTTGCTTTTTTTGCGTTAGAGGGAGCGGCTTCTTATCTGATGTTCCGCTATATGGAAGAGGTATGCAGCTTTTCCGGAGTAGCAGGTCGAATGATAAAATACATGGGAAAAGTCCCGTTTTTCTTTTTCGAGATCATGCTTTTAGCGACACCGTGGATGGGCTTTTTCTTTTATTTTAAAGATGGCAGCTATTATCAGGGAAATTTTGCATGGTTTGGCTATGTGTATATTGGATACTATTTTTTTATGAACCTGCTTCTTATATTTTTGGGGAGAGCGCGTATTGAGACGCGGATCAAGGTAATCGTTATCTTATACAGTATTGTGGCAGTTCTTATGGTGGTGCTTCAGTATGAGAGAAAAGAAATGCTGCTTACCAGTGCGGCAAATATGCTGTTTATTCTGATGATCTATATGGCAATGCAGAATCCGTCTGCTTATATTGACAGTGAAACCGGAACCAGTGATGAGCAGGCATTTCTGATCCAGATGAAAAATGTAACGGAGCAATCCGGGAAAAAAGTATTTCTTGTGGTACATATCAGACAGATGCATCATATCGAAATGCTTTTAGGATATGAAAACAGCAGGCGGCTGCTTGCCGAAGTGGGACATTATCTTACCGCACTGTGTGGAAAGTTCTGTGTGTCTCGCAATGCGGAGGATACATTTACCATCCTGCTGGATGAGGGAAAAGAAGAACACATAAAGGGGCAGATCAAAAAAAGATTTGAACAGGATTTTCATGTGTCTGGCAATTCGATTTCTTTAAACGAGGTCATGATCACCCTGCATTATCCGAGAGATTTTTGTTCTCTGGCAGAGTACAGGGCACTGTATGGATATTTGCTGGAAGCGGCACAAAATTCAGGGAAACAGGTCTTTTTTGAGGTGGATGAAGCCGTAAAAGACTATTACCGAAGAAATAAGGTAGAGCAGGCGGTGGATCGTGCAATTACGGAAAACAGATTTGAAGTATATTATCAGCCGATCTATTCCCTGAAAGAAAAATGTGTTGTATCATTAGAGGCGCTGGTGCGTCTGAAGGATGAAAAACTTGGAGCCATTCCACCGGATGAGTTTATTCCGTTGGCGGAGCAAAACGGAACGATCACACAGATCAGTGAGATCGTACTTGAAGAGTGCTGTCGTTTTCTGGCAAAACATGTGCTTCCGAACCCATCACTTGGAATACGGACGATCCATGTGAACATTGCTGCAGCGCAGTGTCTGAACCGGAATCTGAAAGAAAGCATACTGCCAGTGTTAGAGCGTTATTATGTGCCGGCACATATGATCACGCTGGAACTGACGGAGCGGACAGCAGTTGAGGCACCAAAGCTGATGTTATGGCACATGCAGGAGTTTGGCAAAATTGGCATGGGGTTTGCGATGGATGACTATGGAAGCGGCAATTCGAACTGTTCTTATCTGATCCGTTTTCCATTTCGGGAAATTAAGATTGATAAAAACATGACCTGGTCCTATTTTGAAAATCCAACTGCAAAAATCGTGATTGAAAATGAAATAAAGACGATACAAAAACTCGGTCTCCCACTGATCATGGAGGGCGTGGAAAAGAAAGAACAGAGTGATGCCTTAGAGGCACTTGGTGTGGATATGATCCAGGGATATTATTACGGGAAACCGATGCCGGAGACGGAGTGTCTGCGCTATATCAGAAGAATGCATTTTGCCAAAGAGGATTACGGAAAGAGTTGATGGAAAGTTTATGCTAAAAATAGCATTTTGTGATGATGATTTAGAAATATTAAAAGAACTTGGTATCTTATTGGACAAATATAAAAAAGAAAGAGACGAAGACCTTACCTATACGGTATTTCAGAGTCCCTTAGAGTTACTGGCCGCGATTGAGAAAGGGTTTTCTTTCGATATTTTATTTTTGGACATTTTAATGCCGGGGGAAAACGGAATTGAGACTGCAAAAGAAATCAGACAGTATGATAATAATATGAAAATTATTTTTCTTACCTCATCTCCGGAGTTTGCAGTACAGTCTTATACGGTCGGGGCATATTTTTATCAGTTAAAGCCAGTCTGGGAGGAAAGCTTTTTCCGGCTGATGGATTCCGTGCTTGCAGAGTGCACAAAGACACAGGAAAACAGTCTGATTCTGCGGAGCAAAGAAGGAATTACAAGAATTGACCTTGAAAAGTTAGAATATTGTGAAGTGATAGGACGGACGCTCTTTTTTCATCTCGGAAATGGAAAGTATTTGAGAGTGTCGGCAGTTTAGACGATTTATTTTTGCAGTTAAAGCCTTATGGCAATTTTTTACGGCCACATCGGTCATTTCTGGTAAATATGGATTATATACAGAATATTTCTTACCGTGCAATTAAACTGATAAGTCTTGCAGAAATACCAATCCCGCATGGGAAATGCTCGGAGATAAAGAATAAATATCTCGAGTATGCGTTTAACAGAAAGCAGGTATTTTTATCATGAATCTTCTTTATGTAACAAATGGTGCAGCAGTCGGGATATTCGGCATGGTTTTGTCCGGGGCTTTTTGTGATATTCACTGGACGAAAGAAAAACGGGAATTTCTTGTTGGAAGTATTTTTGTGCTGCTTGCCATACAGGGCGTGATGTATCTGTTGGCCGGGGCAGCGACGATCCGTTATCTTTATCCTGTGATCACACATGTCCCGATGTGTATTGCCCTTTACATTTTAACGAAAAAACGTCTGTGGACAGTGATTTCCGTGCTGACTGCTTATCTCTGCTGTCAGCTTCGCAGGTGGGTGGCACTTTTTATAATGGCTGTGTTTGTGAACAGTGAAACGGTGCAAAATGTGACGGAACTGATTGTTACACTGCCGTTATTATTTCTTTTACTGCGCTTTGTGGCACCCTCGGTGCGGGCAATATCAAATTATCCCGTGTCAATACAACTTCAGTTCGGGTTGATTCCGGCATTGGGATACGGCTTTGATTACCTGACGAGAGTTTATACGGATTTACTTTCAGAAGGTATACCGGCGGCAGTGGAATTTATGCCGTTCGTCTGCTGTATTGCTTATCTGGTGTTTGTGCTTCGTACTTCAGAGGAGGAGCGGAAGAAAAATGAACTTGAGCAGATGCAGAGCTGTCTGAATCTCCAGATTTCCCAGGCGGTCCGCGAGATTGAGGCTTTGAGGGAGTCGCAGAAAGATGCCAGTACCTACCGGCATGATTTAAGACATCATATGCAGCATCTGTTATCATGTATCGAGAATGGAAAAATTGAACAGGCAGAAGGCTACATTCATGAAGTATGTGCGCAGATTGAGGCAGGCAGGGTAAAAAATTACTGTGAGAATGAGACGGTCAATCTTATTTTTTCCTCTTTTGCAGGAAGGGCGGAAAGTGCTGGTGCCACAATGAACATAAAAGCGGTGGTACCATATATTCTTCCGGTTTCGGAGACAGATTTGTGTGTGCTTTTATCAAATGCGTTAGAAAATGCACTCCATGCGTGTACAGCACAGGAGCAGAAGGGAACGATAGATATTTTAGCGTATGAGAAGAACGGGAGGTTCTTTTTTTCAGGTCACGAATCCATGCAGAAAAGAAGTAGCATTTGAAAACGGTGTTCCGGTTACCGACGGCCGGGGCATGGAATCGGCGTACGCAGTATTTGCGCAATTGTTGACCGGTATGGCGGTATGTACAGCTTTCTGGTAGAAGATAATAAATTTATTTTACGCGTTTCTTTATAAGGTGCAGCTTTATGCTGCACTTTAAAAGAAACAACAAAACTACATATGAAAATAAAAAGATGTAGATTGAGTGCACATTATAGTCGATTCAGAACAAGTTAATCCACTGTAGCACAAAATACGGTACATTAATGTCAACAGAGAGAAATGAAAAACAAATGACAAAGGAGAGAAAAATTATGAAAAGAAAAATTTTAGCAATTATGTTGAGTTCAATGCTGGCATTCTCTTTTACCGCCTGCGGGAATACCGAGGAGACTGCTGATGGCACAGTGACAAACGCAGAGGCAGATGTAGATGTGGCAGATACTGGCACTGATGCGGAGACCGATGCGGCAGAGAACGATGCAGCAGATATTGTTGTGGACACAGAGGCAGCAGATGCACAAAGCGAAGATGTGGAAACAGATTCTACCGAAGACTTATTCTGCCTGCTTGATGTGCCGATTTTAGAGATGCCGGACTTAGCAGGAACAACCTGGAGTTTCTGTGGGGGTAACCTTGGCGGTGTGCAAATGACACAGGACGATTATGATGCTGCATTAGAGCAGTATGGCGGAAAATTGGAGATCGTGTTTAGCATGATGGTTCCACTGTACAGATGGTACAGGGAGGTGGAACGTTAGACGGTGTCTGCGAATATCATTATGAGGATGAAGGTGTGCGTTTAACATTTGACAATAACGGCACAGATCTGGTATATGCCTGCGTGTTTGCAGATTTTGACGGACTGACAATGGTAGCATTGTCCGATATTCCGGATACAATGCAGTATATTTTGTACAGTAAAGGAGTTTTTGAATGGAAATCTCTGTAATTGTTTGTTTGCTTGTGATTTTGCTTGCCATATGGATTGTTTCTGTACGGAAAAATTAGCAATCATGGATGAAAATATCAATCATTCCATGAATCAGATTGGAGTGCAGCTTTCGTCACGGTTTGATGCGTTACTTTCCCTGCTTGATTTTACAAAAAAATATGCAGGATACGAGGCACAGACACTTACAGATGAAGTAAATGAAAAACGGTGTATCATTATGGAAACTTCCACACCGGAGGAGGTTTTGCGCCAGGAAGGTGTGATAAACGAGGTGCTTTTCCGGACACAGACGGTTTTAGAAGAATATCCGGGTTCGACTGATGAAATGAATACATCAAATGTATGGACGCGGTAGAGTGTTATGAAAAAATGGTGCAGACCAGCCGACTGATTTATAATGATTCGGTGACAAAATTAAACAGAGAGCTTCACATTTTCCCAACCAGTGTACTTGCACATATGCTCGGATTTGAAAAACGGGATTATCTGGTAGAAAATTAGCAGAAAAGGAGATGCAAAGGATGAATAAGTTACACAGAAGCAGGTACATAAATGTAGTTGTATCAATGATGATGGCATTTTTGATGCTTGCTGCAATGGGAACGACACAGTACATGCAGCACAATATACAACGGGAACGATTGATCCTGCCGAATTGAAAGCTGGAGATGTGGTTTACAGGGGGGTTCAGTTAACGGTAGACAGACAGATTGTGGTTTGTAAAAAGTGCAATATGATATGGATTACGACGGGCACGGATTACGGTACTGGAGACATGAAACGCTCTGAGGTGGTGGCTACGGAAGCCCATAAGGATCATCCGGATAAGGTGGGGTATAGCGAGTTTAACTGGTATTTTAATCTTGACAGCTCCGGCCCATTGTTAAAAAATACGCCATATACGATCGTAGAAAATGCTAACATTAAATACACGATTACCTATAATACAAACGGTGGCAGTCAGATAGCAGAGGGAAATCAGACGAACCTGCCAGATCCGCTGCCAGTTGCGACGAAAGATGGATATGATTTTGTCGGCTGGTATACAGATGCAGATTTTACGACGATTGCGCGGCCGGGACAGGCACTTACTGCCGACACGACTCTTTATGCAAAATGGGTAGAACACAGGCACACATTTAGGGATGAGTGGAGCAGCAGTGATACTTCTCATTGGCATGATGCCATGTGTGAACACACCACAGAAAAAAAGGATGAAGCAGCTCATGTTTATGGAACAGCAGGTATGGAAAGATATACCTGTAGTGTCTGCAAATATGTAAGTGAAACAAGAAAAAAAGAAGCTGAGGCTGCAGATAAAAAGAATACGGAAAGTGAACCGGTAAAAGTAAAAAGGACAGAGGCAAAAGACGCAGCATTAAATTCGAAATTTAATGTGAAAGCAGGAAAGACGGTCAAGGTAACTTGGGGAAAAGTTAAAGATGCAGATGGTTATGATGTTTATATGGCATACTGCGGAAAAGATAAGGAAAAGGTTGTAAAGTCCGTAAAGGCAGCGGATAGTTTATCTGTTGAGATCAGCAAATTGAAAAAGAAAGGAATCAATCAGAAAAAAAATATAAAATGTCATGTTCTTGCATATAAGATGGTTGATGGCAAAAAAGTAACAGTTGCGAAATCGATCACGATACATGCAGCAGGAAAGAAGAATAAATCAGTAACAGATGCAAAAAGCATTAAACTGAAAAAGACTTCTTATGTATTGGCAAAAGGGAAAAAAGCTGTCGTAAAAGCTTCGATTGTCAAGAAGGATAAGAAACGTCCGATCATTAATCATATATCGAAATTCCGATATGCTACATCAGACAGTAAAGTGGCAGTGGTATCTAAAAATGGTAAGATCACCGCGAAAGGAAAAGGATCCTGTTCTATATATGTATATGCAACAAACGGATGTGCACAAAAAATAAAAGTTGTGGTCAAATAAGAAGAGACAGGTATAAAGTGAAAATGAATGTGTAGGAGAAAAGCTGCCAATGATAGTGATAATATCATTAGGCAGCTTTTTATAATGAACAAAGGAAAAAGAAAACGTGTATTTTGACTGGATTATATAGTATAATATATTCCGTGTCTGAGAGAGAAATAAACCATAAGAGGATAGTTAAAATGAGAACAGGATTTGATAATGAAAAATACTTAAAAATTCAGTCGGAGCATATCAAAGAACGCATCAGCCAGTTCGGTGATAAGCTGTATCTGGAATTTGGTGGAAAATTATTTGATGATTACCATGCGTCAAGAGTATTGCCGGGATTTGCACCGGACAGTAAGCTCCAGATGCTGATGCAGCTTTCAGATGTTGCAGAAATCGTAATTGTGATCAGTGCTGCAGATATTGAGAAAAACAAGGTGCGTGGAGACCTTGGCATTACTTATGATGTGGATGTTGTCCGTCTGATCGGAGAGTTTGAGAAAAAAGGACTCTATGTCGGAAGTGTGGTCATCACACAGTTTGCCGGACAAAATGGTGCAGTGCAGTTTCGGGAAAAGCTCGAAAAACGTGGAATCAAAGTATATCAGCATTATAAGATCGAGGGGTATCCGTCGAATATTCCACTGATCGTCAGCGAGAATGGTTTTGGAAAAATGATTATATTGAGACGACAAGACCGCTTGTGGTTATTACTGCACCGGGGCCTGGAAGCGGAAAAATGGCAACCTGTCTTTCACAGCTTTATCATGAAAACATTCGCGGAACCAAAGCCGGCTATGCGAAGTTCGAGACATTCCCAATCTGGAATCTTCCGTTGAAGCACCCGGTCAACCTTGCATATGAGGCTGCAACAGCAGACTTAAATGATGTGAATATGATTGACCCGTTCCATCTGGAAGCATATGGAAAGACCACGGTAAACTACAACCGTGATATAGAAATATTTCCTGTTTTAAATGCAATTTTTGAGGGAATATACGGTGAAAATACCTATTACAAATCGCCGACTGATATGGGAGTAAATATGGCAGGAAACTGCATCATCGATGATGAAGCCTGCTGCGTGGCATCTAAAATGGAAATTATCAGACGTTATTACACCGCAGTGAATAAGCTGGTAAGAGAAGAAGCGACCGAAAATGAAGTTTACAAGATCGAGCTTCTAATGAAACAGGCGAAGATTACGACAGACGACAGAAAAGTTACCGTTGCCGCAAAGAAGCGTGCGGAGGAACTGGGTGTTCCGACCGCAGCGATCGAACTTTCGGATGGAACGATCATTACATCAAAAACGTCTGATTTCCTTGGAGCATCAGCAGCATTGCTTTTAAATGCTTTAAAATATTTAGCCGGAATTGCACATGATGAAAAGCTGATCCGCCCGGAGGCAATTGAGCCGATTCAGGATCTGAAAGTACGTTTCTTAGGAGGAAAGAATCCAAGACTTCATACGGACGAGGTTCTGATTGCGTTATCTCTTGCAGCAGTGTCAAATGAAAATGCGAAATGCGCCATTGAGCAGATCCCTGCACTCCGCGGCTGTCAGGTGCATACGTCGGTCATGCTTTCCGAGGTGGATATTAAGATCTTCAAAAAACTGGGTGTGGATCTGACGAGTGAGCCGGTACGCAGTGGATTGAAGTTATATTAAAATTTATATGGTGTATCATGAGCTATAAAAATAAAAGTGAAAAGAGGAAAATACATGAATCTAGAATTTAAATAATTAAGAGAATCCTGA
>ENA-OQJH01000750-OQJH01000750.1-human-gut-metagenome-genome-assembly--contig:-NODE-750-length-16141-cov-1.512739_pt1 | contig 16141 bp, 31 predicted proteins | sample MGYA00242597_ERZ504763 | MGnify/ENA primary metagenome ERZ504763 (study PRJEB26092, sample SAMD00036359) | human gut metagenome | host: Homo sapiens | study: EMG produced TPA metagenomics assembly of... | reverse complement strand
GAAAAATCCAATCAATGATTTGTGTGCGGAAAGATTTTCTGATGCTTGTCTGGCTAAGTTACTACGAGTATTCATAGCAACGTGTCAACCTAAAGTATTGGTGAATGAGACATATGAATTGATAACAGCTCTTCCCTTTGGAGAGCAGTGCCGGATTGTACAAGTCTTTAATTGGTCGATTTTGGGTTATGAAGAATCTATTTTGCAGATCATTCATCAAAAGCATGGATGGATGCGTTTTCTTTCAATGAAAAAAAAAATGTCCGACAAGTTACAAAACGCCATGCGGCTATTGCTTTATGTAATGACTTGATTGTGTTGACAAATACTGCCAAAAAAGAATTAAAGATGGTGAATCATAAAATAAAGGAAACTCAGATAAGAGTGATTGCCAATCCTTTGAGAAAGAGTGATGACGCAAAAAAATATCTCTTCTCTAGACAATCGAAATATTGTTTTTGTGGGTAGGCTAAGTTTTGAGAAAGGGGTTATGCGTCTGCTGCATATATGGCAAAGTATATCTAGGCAATTTCATGATTACACGCTTTCAGTCTACGGAGAAGGGGATGCCAAAGATCAGATGGAACAATATATTCAGGAGAATTGGCATGAGAAATATTCGTTTTTGTGGGTTTGAACAAGATTTGTCTAAAATCTATCTTTCTGCCGATTTACTGCTATCCACCTCTGAATCGGAAGGTTTTGGCTTGGTGTTTATTGAGGCGTTTTATTATGGAGTACCTGTAGTGTCTTTTAACTGTCCTGTTTCTCCAAAAGAAGTGATTGCTGATGCTGGTGTATTGATAGATTGTTTTGACGAGCAAGCGTATGCCACTCAAGTGATGACATTGCTTCATGATAAAGAAAAACTAAGGATGCTCCAACACAAAGCTGTGGAGAGGGCTAGATGTTTTTATCAGAGTCGGATTGTAAGTCAGTGGGTAAAATTGGTAGAATAATGAAAAATATTATAATTATAATTACTCCTTTCTTTCCCAATAGTGATTCTTTTAGGGGAGCGTTTATATACGATCAAGTACGTGCTATCGCAAAGAATAGCAGCTATGAAGTGGTGGTATTTAAAAGTAAATCCATAACATCGGGAGAGAAAGATTACATGTATCGTGGTATTCAGGTTCACTTGTTTGACGATATTCAGATGCCTTCATATATATTGAATGGATTGACAAATGAAATCAACTGCAGTCTGTTTATGAAAGCTGTAAAGCGGTTGAATATTGATCTTGATAATGTAGTCATAGCTCATGGGCATACGGCTCGCTTTGCTGCATTCCCATTAGCATTAAAGCGTATAAATCATAATATAACAACGTTGGTCCAGCATCATGATCCAGATCCTTTTAATATTAGAAATGGTCGTTTTGCTACAAAAAGGTGGAATGCCGTGTTTCGGACTTGGATGAGCACAAAGTTGTTTACCCAAGTGGATTGTCATGTTTGTGTGAGTCGTTTTGTAGAGGAATCGCTGCGTAAATTTCCTCATCCTACTGATTCTTTATACTTCGATTCCTACAAAAGGGTATTAAAGGTGGTAGGAAATACCCCCCCGGCAAATATAAAACATTCTTATGTTCTGTACAATGGGGTAGACTGCTCCATTTTTAATAGTGAAAGCCATCGTATACATCCTACATTTATAATAGGCTGTATTGCAAATTTTGTAGATTGGAAGGGGCAAGAGACACTGATACGTGCGTTGGATATTTTGAAAAGCAAACAGGATCAGTTGAAAATGATATTTGTAGGTTCAGGTCCTACCTTACAGGATTGCATGAACTTGGTTCAGGAATTGAATTTGACAGACATTGTTGAATTTAGGAAGGAGGTACATCATCATGAACTGGCGGCATTCTATCACAGTCTTGATCTGTTTGTTTTACCCAGTTATTTTGAAGGATTTGGTTGTGTTTGTACGGAAGCGGCAGCTTGTGGGGTACCTTATATGATATGTCAGGGACAAGGTGCTGCAGAGTATATACTGGAAGAAGAATCCGACCTTTGGACTTTTATTCCTAAAGACTACGAACAACTTGCTGATAGAATAGACTATTACAGGACGAATAAACCTATACAACATCTTTGTGAAACTTTCGATATAGATATTTTGATGAAACAATTTCTAAATTTCTTAGAATCATTATAAATGAAAAAGAGTATATTTTCGAGGCTTCTATCATGTAGCAAAATGCTATATCATGAATTGCATTACCTTCTTTGTATTCCTATTATTTAAGGTTGGTATGGCGGATTTTGGAATTATAGACATAAAATAAAATCGAATGGTGGAAGCGAGAATATGTATTATGCTTATCTGATGAGATATAATGCTTTTGTAGGACTTGGAGCTAACATACAGGGTACTCCTATGTTACCCATGGTTGAATGGTATACATATATCTGATGCTGCTACTATTGGTGAAGGTTGTGTTATTTTGCAACAGGTCACCATAGGCAGTAATACAACGAAAGGAAGTAAGCACTTTGGTTCACCTACAATTGGTAAACATGTTTTTATTGGAGCCGGTGCTAAAATCATTGGTAATGTTCGTGTGGGTGACAATTGTCGTATAGGGGCTAATTGTGTGGTGGTAAAGGATATGCCGGACAATTCTACGGCAGTACTTAGAAATATAGATATAATTATTCATGATATTTCCAGGGATAATTCTTTCAAAGGGATCTATCATTTCGAAGAATAAACTATTTGGAAGAATCAGACACTCACTATGAAACAAAAAATAGCTGTCTATTTACCTCTCTTTTGTTTGCTGAGTTATTGGTATGTGGAATTTGCCGCAGTTTTTTTGGCAGTGTTACTCACCGGAAATATATTCAAAATATTCCGAGGATTCAACAGAAAACATTTCCTATATTTATTATTGTTTGTGGGGATAGAGATGTTTATTATGGCTCTACTTGATTATGATATGCGTAAGTTTGAGCAAGTGGGACTCGTGGTAACTACTGCTATCGGCTATCGTGCTTATTTCATCTATGTGCTCAAAAGGATATTTCGTTCTTTGTGAAATGCTATTTGAATATGAGTGTGGTGATAGTAGGATATGCTTTGGTTGCTTATGCTTTAAACATAACCATTAGTGGAAGACTTGAAGGATGGGGTGGTGAACCTGGAGATATTGCTTTATTGATTCTTCCAGCATTGGTCTACTATTTTTATCATAAAGAAATTTCTATCCGCTGCGCTCTGACGGTACTTGCTTTTATGTTAGCTTCATCTACCGCCAGTTTTGCAGCTCTTTTCATCATTTTAGCTCTGTTTCTATTTGTATACTATAGAAAAATTTTTCAAACTGATAGTGGCAGCATTGGTAGTGTTTATGGTGAGCAGTGCTGTTTCCTCCTATCTTTCGGATAATAAATCTGATAACAATGATGCAGCTCTTAAGTTTAAAGAGACATGGGAGATGCTGCAAAGTAATCGTTTCAGTTTTTATGACCTTGAGACGTTAAATGCTAGTACCTATGCATTCTTGACAAATCTGTGTGTGGCAGAACAGGCACCTTCTCGTCTGTTTGGTACAGGGCTAGGAACACACCACATCAATTATGAAAAGATTTACCCTAGTAGGAGTACGACCTATCGACTATATGGATTGAATGCTAATGACGCTTATTCTTTATCTATCCGTGTATTTTCGGAATTGGGTATTCTGGGATTGTTCTTGCTGTTTGTCTTTATGTATAAGAACTTCAATTCGTTATCTTTATTTAGCTTTATGGCAATGAGTTATCTGGTAAATGCCTGTATTACTGGAGGACATTATACGGCAAATGGAGGAATGCTTTTTTTCGTATTCTTCTATTTTGCTGGGAAGTATGTGCAACAAGATGCTTTTTTGGGTGATAAAAAGAAAAATGAATGACAATGTATTAATAAAAACAATTGTAGAGTGAGATAAATAGTAATAAAAAATCGTGTATGAATAATAGAGATTAACGATGTATAGATTTGTATTTTGGCAAAATTGTTTGAGCCCTCATCAATTGCCTTATATTGTCCACTTGCTTGATGATGCCAGGGTAAACGAAGTAGTGATTGTGACGAACGAAGTGGTATCGGACGAACGTAAGAATATGGGATGGGATGTGACAGTCTTTCCTGGTCTTGAAAGATGCGATGTGAGGCTGTCCCCACCAAATAGTGAAATCCATGAGTTATTATCTAAACGACAAGAAGAGAGTATCCATTTCTTTTCTGGTATACATGGTTATCCTTTTGTTACTAAGGCCCTTGATATGAGTTTGAAATATGATGTCAAGAGAGGTATGATTTCCGAACGTCCTGATACGTTTAAGTTTGGGTTAGCCAATGGAAAACCTCTTTGGTACATCGGATTCGTTTTTTATTCAAGACCGGAAGTATGCTCGACACATACAATATGTATTTGCAATGGGTGACGATGCAGTAGCTATTTTCGCTCTGTATGGAAGTATTGGGAGGTTTTTCCTTTTGTCTATTGTACAAATAGACTGAAAAATATAGATATCTAGGAGTTAGAGATATTTCGGAGATACTATATATTATCTTTGTAGATTTATTGACTTGGTAGAAAAATCCGCAAATTTATTCCTCATTTTTTTTCTTTCATCCTAAAAGGTTTGGCTGGGGATGGACCAGAATGGAAACGATGTCGCTATATTCAACTAAAAATAGCTTGGAGCAGTTGAAATGATCGGATATATGAATAAATTAACCATTCTTATCTGTTGATAAATTCGGCATAAGTAACGTGTTTGATAACGGAAAAAGTGAATCAACTTGCATCTGCTGTTTACTATTAAATTGATAATAGAGAGCCATTCGAAATAAAAGGGAAGAGTGCATTATATTGATTCTTTGTAGTATTCTTTGTTGCATAGTCTACTACATGATGAGGTTAAAAGTGAAAAGACCTTGGTTTATCTTCTCTTTAGTTTATATATATTCTCACAAAAATAATTTTATGACAAAATTAAACTTATCATTCGTATTTGTAGGTAGTCTTTCTGTTCGGAAAGCTGCTTGGGATATTATTCAAGCTGTCAAGGATATGCCTGATATCGATTTAACCTTGATTGGTGATGGAGAACAAAGGGCGCTAATAGAGAAAGGTATTGCAGATTATCATCTAAGAAATGTAAAACTGTTAGGTACTCGCAACAATTCGGAGATTATGCAACTCATAGCAGATAAGGACGTTTTTGTGATGTCAAGCCATTATGATGGATGGGGTGCTGTAGTGAATGAAGCACTTACCTGCGGATTATATGTGATTTGTACTGATAGAAGTGGAGCTAGAGATTTGTTGGAAAGTACACAGAGAGGAATGATATATCATGCAGGCGATATTTCTCAATTGCACGAATGTGTTCAAAGGTGTATGGCGAATGCATATAAGATTCAGCATTCAAAAGAAGAGAGAATAAAATGGGCAGCGCGTAGTATTGATGGAAAGGTATTAGCTACTTATTTTATAGACTGTTTGCAAGGTTTAAAACCTACGAAGCCGTGGTAGGATACCTTGGTGTAATTATGAAAAGTATTGCTAGTATGAGAATAATACATTATATTCCTACAATAGATAGAAACTCTGGAGGTTTGGGGGCATATATGCAGTTGCTTTCAAAGAGTTGGGGAGGTTGGTCGATTTGCATATCGTTACGCATGAGTCAGAGAATATGTTGGAGATAGAAAATGCTACATTACATTTGATTGATGGTAGATTGACACATTTGTTGAAAGCAAAAAGGCAATTTGTAGTTTTATTGCAAGGGGTTTCTCCTGATTTGGTTCATGTGAATTGTTGTTGGACACCTCAATGTGCTTTGGTACAATTTTGTGCACAATGTTTAGGGTACAAAGTACTTTTAATGCCTCATGGGATGCTGGAACCTTGGATTTTAAAGAAAAATCGTTGGTTGAAAAAAAAGAACCTGCGTTATGGTTATACCAAAAGCGGGCTGTTCAAAGGCTGATGTGTTATTAGCTACAGCAGAGAGTGAAAAGCAAAATTTGTTGCGTTTAGGTTGGAACGAACAAGTATACGTCATTCCTAATGGAATTGTTGTGGATGATATCGAATGTAAACAGTCTTGGAAACAAACAAAATGTATATTTTTCTTAGCATTGTTACGCCTAATAAAGGGGCCCATCTACTGATAGAAGCAGTAGCGCGATTGAGAGATGAGATGAGGGGATGGAACATAGTGATTGCTGGTAAGGATGATGATCGATATGCTGCTTATTTGAATCAATTGATTGCTCAATATCGTTTGGAAGAGATGATTTTTCTCCCTGGAGCACTTTATGGAGAAGATAAATGGAATATGTATAGAAAAGCGGATTTTTTTGTACTACCTACACTTAATGAGAACTTTGGTATTGTAATAGCGGAAGCATTATTATGTGGAACTCCTGTAATAACTTGTAAGGGTGCTCCATGGAATGTACTTGTTGATAATCATTGTGGGTGGTGGGTAGAACGTTCTGTAGAAGATATTGCAGATGCTTTAAGTGATGCGATTGGATTGCAGGAAAATGAAATTAGAGAAATGGGTATGCGTGGTAGAGAGCTTGTACTGAATAATTATACATCAGCCTTATGGCAAAACAAATAATTGGTGTATATAAATCATTGTTGTAATTGGGGGAATTTATAAAATGATTCAAGTTTTAATTCTATTTTTATCTGTATATTACTATTTGTCCGACTTCAAGTTATATTTGGTTTATATGCAGATGTTTGAAATATAGGTACGCAATAATTATATTATTTAGCTTTTGATTTCATATTCTATGTATTATGTAATACCTATTCAAAACAGTAATAAAAGAATGGATAAAGTAAATTTAGCCGCATTCTCCACAGGTAATTTTGATAAGGGGGCAGGTGAACTAAAAATTATAACATGGTATTTTATTAATGCTTTGTTGGTACGTGCTTCTTGGAATCCCTTTATGAGCATAAAGATTATTTTACTTCGTGCTTTTGGTGCAAAGATTGGACGAGGCTTGGTAATAAAAAATAATGTAACCATTAAGTTTCCTTGGAAACTGACAATCGGAAATAATGTATGGTTAGGAGAACAGTGCTGGATAGATAATTTGGATTATGTAACCATTGGTAGTAATGTATGTATTTCACAGGGAGCTTTACTACTTACGGGAAACCATGATTATACAAATTCTTCTATGCCTTATCGAAATGCTCCTATCACATTGGAAGATGGGGTTTGGATTGGTGCCAGAGTGGTAGTATGTCCGGGGGTAATCATGCGTAAAAATTCTATTGCTTCCGTGGGTAGTGTGGTAACAAAAAGTACGGAGGTTAATGGTATTTATCAGGGTGTGCCTGCGGTAGTGATTAGAAAAAGGAAAGTTTGTGGACAAACAATTTGAGATAGAACATAGGTATATTGTTTTGTAATTTATTTTTGATAATGATTCTTGTTTATTAATAAATTGCATAAAAGGGTATTATGGTGACATATGTAGTGTTCCTTATATTGACGCACTGTAATGAAAGCGGCTTTTCACATGAAAAGTTAGAGGAAAGATGCATCTTATTTCATGATGGACAAAATATACTCAAAGGGATAATTCAAGTGATTAGGAATTTTCAAAGATAAATTTTATGAAGTATCTATAATAACGTCGTGCTTTAATCGTGCGGCGACGATTCGTGGTGCCATAGAGAGTGTTTTGGCGCAGGATTATAATAACATAGAGTTTATTGTTGTAGATGGGGCGAGTACAGATGGTTCGTTAGAGATTATTAGAGAATATGAAGGTCGTATCTCAACTATTATCTCGGAGCCCGATCATGGAATGTATGAAGCCATCAATAAGGGAATTCGTTTGGCTACAGGTGATGTAATTGGATTACTACATTCGGATGATTTCTTCTATGATAATGGGGTCATAAGCCGCATTGTGGAACACATGAAGACTACTCGAGCAGATTTTCTGTATGGTGATGGACTTTTTGTGAATCCTGATAATACAGACAAGGTGGTACGTAACTGGATTGGCGGTGATTATCGTTTATGGAAGGTACGTCATGGCTGGCTTCCATTACATCCTACTTGTTATATTCGCCGCGAGGTAATGATGAGACTAGGTCTTTATAACGAAAGTTATAAGATTGCTGCGGATAGTGAACTGTTGGTGCGTTATCTGATGACGGGCGGACTTTCTGTTACTTATTTGAAAGAGTATGTTGTACGTATGCGCATGGGAGGGCTTTCTACCGATAGTGCTAAGCGTAAGAAAATGTGGGGAGAAGACATTAGAGTGTACTCCTCTCACGGTCTATGGCCTACTCTGACTAAATTAGAGAAGATGGCATGGAAAGTACCACAGTTTGTGTTGGCATTATTGAAAGGATAATGGCAATTAAATGAGATTGGTTGTTGATTTGTGCAGAGCAACTAGCTATTTTCTAAAAATAGCTCCTGAAGATTATTAGCTTATAATATAACGATACATGTAGGTCCCTAATTTCATGCTACACACATGAATCCCCTACATTTTGCAGGTTGGGAAAAATACAGCGGTATATTCCTGATCTGTCCCCTCATATTAGCAAATGCTGATATGTATTCTAAATATATCAACTGTCTGTGAAGATCGTTGATATATTGTTTTTAATAGTATGCTTGTTGATTAAAAATAATATTCAGATTTCTAGTTTTGTATTATAGAAAGGATTAGGATATTTATCCTTGCTTCGTGAGTATATGCGAAAGAATTCTGCTAAATATGGTATTTCTTGCATGGGGATATTTGGCTCCGTTACTCGTGGTGAACAACGTGAGGGTAGTGATGTCGATACTTGTGTTGAAATTTTCATTCTTAAATGTGGATAAATGAAATTTTATTTGTTTCTTTGCAATGAAAGCTTTATAATTTATCAGGTAGTGTATGATGGATACAGTAGAAATAGTGAAAATCTTAAAGAAGTTTAAGGCTGAATCTGCTCATAAATATGGGATTAAATCTCTTGGTATTTTCGGCTCATTCGCGCGTTGTCAGCAAAATGAAGCGAGTGACTTGGATATATTTGTCATGCTACAGGAATCTGATTATTTTTATTTTGGAGAAAATAAAAGAGGAACTAGAACATCTGATACATTTCAAAGTTGATGTCGTTAATTTTAGAGATTCATTACGTGAGTCTTTTAAACAAAATATTTTGCGAGATGCGATCTATATCTAAAGCTTTAGTTATTGAATATCTGGAATTGATGATTGATAAATCAAATCTGGTAATAGAACGTAATAAATCAATAGTAAACGTTTATGACTTTTTGATTTCTCCTGAAAGAATGGAGAAATTTGATGCTGCTTGTATGCTTATTCAAGTGATAGGTGAGACGGCTAAAAAAATAGATGATTGGACGTCATCCAATTTATTCTGTAATTATCCAGATGTTTATTGGAGAGGAGTGTTTGGATGTAGAAATATTATTTCCCATGAATATGGTAATGTTGATTCGGAACAGATTATAATTATAAAAAGTATTTACCGGAATTAATTCTTTGTACGGTTAATATTGTAAAAGATGTGCAAGAGGGCAAACATGACTTATTATTCCATGAGAAATGAAAATGCTCCAAATGACTGTGACATCTTTCCTATCTCAAATTTCTAAAATACGCCCGCACCTTCCGCATAATCTTGATTCCCATCACTACGCCATCAAATACAGCCATACCGGTATTGAACGAACGCATGATTGCATCCGCCTTATTGGTTGCCGGAGCAAGTGGGGCGAATATTTCGCGTGTAGTAGCTGTCATGGCTTTTTTTTGAGCATGGATCTCATTTAAAAGCTTCTTTTTACGTTCGGCAATCTCTTCTAATGTAAATTTCTGCGGGGTCTGCGCATTCATAATTTATTTATTTGAATCAGTTAAAAATAAATTAGCGAGGAAGTTCACCATCGGAGAATGATGAGCTGCTTGCGGAAAATAATAACCAGGGCGATGAGAACAACATTGATGCCTGCAATGATGGCGAAACTCGACATCAGGCCGCCCACTAAAGGCTCCAATATATAAGCAAGAGCAAAAAAGCAGATAAAACAGAGCCACCATGCCAAGGATAATAAGTACTAATATCATAATTAACGTGGAAAAAAGTATGGTTAACTTCTCCGTCAATTCTAATTTGGTATATTCTTTTTGAAGCTCCAGATATTTCTTGAACTCGAAAAACAACTGCTGAAAATTCTCAATACTTTTATCGTCTGCAAACATGGTCGCTCTGTTTTTAGTCTTTGATTACTCACTTATTCTGCTATTTCTCCTTTCATCTCCGCAGCAATCTCATCAACGAGAGTTTCCATTTCGCTGCGATTCAGCTTGATTCCCTTTTTACGAAGAATCTCTGCGATTTTGTGACGGGTGTCTTCTCCTTTTTCAGGAGCAAATAAAATACCAAGGGCTGCGCCTACGGCTGCACCACCCAGAAAAGCTGCTAAAACATTCAATCCTTTCATAATGTATAATGTTTAAAATGATTATGATACAACAAATATAACATTTTTATGGAAAGGTTGTTCGTGAAAACTGAAATTTTTTGCTACGTTTTATAATTCTTTTTTTCTTTTATGGTTTAATCTTATTTAACTGACTTTCGTAGCTAACCTTTGAAGGTTAAGGCGTACTTTTGTTTTCGAATATTGTAAATCAAAACATAATGGAAGCTAAGATTGTTTTTATAACCGGTGCCAGTAGCGGAATTGGCGAAGGTTGTGCCCGTAAATTTGCGAAGGAGGGATGGAATCTGATTCTGAATGCCCGTACCGTTTCGAAACTGGAAGAACTGAAAGCTGAACTGGAAGTGACGCATGGTGTACGGGTTTATATATTGCCCTTTGATGTGCGCGACCGGAAGTTGGCTGCCGCCTCTTTGGAATCATTGCCTGAAGAATGGAAGGCGATTGATGTGTTGGTGAACAACGCCGGACTGGTGATCGGTGTGGATAAGGAATTCGAGGGTAACCTGGATGAATGGGATATCATGATCGATACGAATATAAGAGGACTGCTGGCAATGACGCGTTTGGTGGTGCCCGGTATGGTAGAACGCGGACGCGGACATATTATTAATATCGGATCTATTGCCGGTGATGCCGCTTATCCGGGTGGGAGTGTGTATTGCGCAACGAAAGCTGCTGTGAAGGCTCTTTCGGACGGACTCCGGATCGATTTGGTGGATACTCCGTTGAGAGTGACGAACATCAACCGGGAATGGTGGAGACAAACTTACAGTGGTGCGTTATCGGGGAGATAAGGAAGCTGCCGATAATTTTTATAAAGGGATTCGTCCGTTGACGGGAGATGACATTGCGGAAACAGTTTATTTTGCCGCGTCGGCTCCTGCGCATATTCAGATTGCGGAGGTACTTTTGATGCCTACTTATCAGGCAACGGGTACTATTTCGTATAAGAAAAAGCCGGAATAGATGTTTTTTGACGGATTTCTTTGCCGGATGATAAAATTTCTATTATTTTGTTGCCCGAAACTAAATGTAATAGACGAAAATATTGAATTATTAATTAAAACAGAGTATAGGATTATGAAAAATTAGTCGTATTAGGAATGGGAGTATGCTTGGTGCTAGCATTTGCATCTTGTAAATCCAGCGAAAGTGCCTATAAGAAAGCTTACGAAAAAGCGAAACAACAAGAATTGGCAGAACCGCAGGTGGAAGCTCCGGTAGAAGTAACTCCGGTGGTTGCAGCTCCTGTGACAACTACTAAAGTGGCAGATACATCCGGCGTTCGTCAGGAAAAGGTTACAGTGGTTTCCGGCAACGAAGGGTTGAAAGATTATAGCATCGTAGCAGGTAGCTTTGGTGTGAAAGCGAATGCTGAAGGCCTGAAAGATTGGTTGGATGGACAAGGATATCACTCTACGATTGCATTTAATGCTGACAAGGCAATGTATCGCGTTATCGTGAATTCATTTGCTGATAAGGCTGCTGCTGCTGAAGCTCGCGACGCATTCAAGGCTAAATATCCGAACCGTTCGGATTTCCAGGGTGCTTGGTTGCTGTATCGCGTATATTGATTTCTTTTTGGTAATATATATTGGAAAGAACGAACGTTTTTTTTTCCGAATAAGAAGGCGGTAACTGGGAAGTTACTGCTTTTTTATTGAAATGAGTGACTTCTTCGTTTAGATATTTTTATCTTTCTACTAAAAGAAGTTATAAATGATAGGAGGGAAACTTTTATAGCAAAGAAAGTTTTTACTTTTGTCAATTCTTAATTTGGAGAATGTATTGCCTGAATGTGAACAGGGCATTAATTTAGAGATTGAATGGAACAAAAATATGTAATGGCTGCTATCGACGCGGCTTTAAAAGCAGGTGAAAAGATTCTTTCTATTTATAATGATCCGGCATCGGACTTTGAAATAGAAAGGAAGGCTGATAACTCTCCGCTAACTATAGCAGACAGAAAAGCGCATGAAGCAATTGTGACTATTCTGAATGATACTCCTTTTCCTGTTCTTAGTGAAGAAGGGAAGCATTTAGGGTATGAGACTCGACGTGAGTGGGATACTTTATGGATTGTAGATCCGCTGGATGGAACGAAGGAGTTTATCAAGCGTAATGGAGAATTTACGGTAAATATCGCTTTGGTGCAGAACTCTGTGCCTGTGTTCGGTGTTATTTATGTACCTGTGAAAAAGAACTTTATTTCGGGATTGAGGGTGCAGGGGCTTATAAATGTTCCGGTATTGTCGGTTTGGAAGGTGACGGCGTGGCATTGGAAGAACTGATCGGAAAATCGGAACGGTTACCTTTGAAGGAGGTGCACGATCATCTGATTGTGGTTGCTTCACGTTCGCACCTGTCGCCTGAAACAGAATCATATATTGCAGATTTAAAGAAGAAACACGGCAGTGTGGAGTTGATTTCGAGTGGAAGTTCTATTAAAATCTGTCTGGTTGCTGAAGGAAAGGCTGATGTATATCCGCGTTTTGCTCCGACAATGGAGTGGGATACGGCTGCAGGGCATGCGATAGCCCGTGCCGCAGGGATGGAAGTATATCAGGCTGGAAAGGAAGAACCTCTACGATATAACAAGGAGGATTTATTGAATCCGTGGTTTGTTGTTGAGCCAAAAAGAGAACACTAAATAATGTTTATATGACATTTGAAATCGTATTTGTACTATTATCCCTATTAGGAATGGTAGCGGCTTTGGTAGCAGACAAGATGCGTCCGGGCATGATACTTTTTTCGGTAGTGGTTTTGTTTCTGTGTGCCGGCATTCTGACTCCTAAGGAGATGCTGGAAGGGTTTAGTAATAAAGGGATGATTACCGTGCTCTGCTGTTTTTGGTGAGTGAAGGTATTCGTCAGTCGGGTACACTGGGACAAGTGATTAAGAAGTTGCTTCCGCAGGGAAAGACAACGGTGTTTAAAGCACAGTTGCGTATCTTGCCTTCGGTGCTTTTATTTCTGCCTTTCTGAATAATACGCCTGTCGTGGTTATTTTTGCTCCGATTATCAAGCATTGGGCTAAATCGGTGAATCTCCCGGCTACGAAGTTCTTGATTCCTCTTTCTTATGTGACTATTTTGGGAGGTATCTGTACGTTGATCGGTACTTCTACTAACCTGGTGGTGCACGGAATGATATTGGAGGCCGGATTTGAGGGCTTTTCTATGTTCGAACTCGGAAAGGTGGGAATATTCATCGCTATTGCTGGAATTATTTATATATTTCTTTTTTCCAAGCGTCTTTTGCCGGATGCACGTCCGGATACAGCTGTGCCGGATGAAGAAGTAGGAAGAGGGGGAGAAGTTGCATCGGTAGAGGCTGTTTTGGGGGCTCGCTTTCCCGGTATTAATAAAAAGCTGAAAGATTTTAATTTTCAACGTCATTATGGTGCCGAAGTAAAAGAAATCAAGACGCGTAATGGACAGCGTTTCGTAACAAATCTGGATGATGTGGTGCTTCATGAAGGAGATACGCTGGTGGTGATGGCTGATGATACATTTATTCCGACATGGGGTGAATCTTCTGTGTTTGTCTTGTTGACGAACGGAAATGAACCGGATACTACCGGAAAGAAAAAGCGGTGGTTTGCTTTGCTGTTATTGGTTCTGATGATTGTCGGCGCAACGGTAGGTGAACTTCCGGTAACAAAGGAGATGTTTCCGGATATCAAGCTGGATATGTTTTTCTTTGTGTCTATCACTACTATTATTATGGCATGGACAAATCTGTTCCCTGCCCGTAAATACACTAAATATATTTCGTGGGATATATTGATTACGATTGCCTGTGCGTTTGCTATCAGTAAGGCAATGGTGAATTCCGGCGTGGCAGATAGCGTTGCGAAGTTTATTATCGGATTGAGTGATGATTATGGTCCGCACGTGTTGCTCGCGATGTTGTTTATCATTACGAATCTGTTTACGGAACTGATAACGAATAATGCTGCGGCTGCCTTGGCTTTCCCGCTGGCATTGTCGATTGCTTCACAATTGGGAGTAAGCCCGACGCCTTCTTTGTGGTGATTTGTATGGCTGCATCTGCCAGCTTCTCAACGCCTATCGGTTATCAAACGAATCTGATTGTGCAAGGTATCGGTAACTATAAGTTTACGGATTTTGTACGTATCGGTTTGCCGCTTAATATTATAACTTTCTTAATATCTATTATCCTGATCCCATTGATCTGGAACTTTTAATAAATAAATCTGTAAATGGAAGAAAAGAACCATATATATCCGATATTTGACCGCATGATGACGCGGCAGGATAAAGAAGAACTTTTAGGGCAACACAGTGTGATGATCTGGTTTACCGGATTGAGCGGCTCCGGAAAGAGCACGATTGCTATTGCATTGGAACGTGAACTCCATAAGCGCGGATTGCTTTGCCGTATCTTGGATGGGGATAATATCCGTAGTGGAATTAATAATAACCTGGGATTCTCCGAAACGGACCGGGTGGAAAATATTCGTCGTATAGCTGAAGTGTCTAAGCTGTTTTTGGATAGTGGCATCATTACGATTGCTGCATTTATCAGCCCTAATAATGATATTCGCGAAATGGCTGCGAATATTATCGGTAAGGATGATTTTCTGGAAGTTTTCGTTAGCACTCCGCTGGAGGAGTGTGAGAAACGTGATGTGAAAGGCTTATACGCGAAGGCACGGAAAGGGGAGATTCAGAATTTTACAGGAATTTCCGCACCATTCGAGGTTCCGGAACATCCGGCTTTGTCACTGGATACTTCCAAATTGACTTTGGAGGAATCGGTGAACCGTTTGTTGGAGCTTGTTTTGCCAAAAGTGAAGAGTATAAAATGAAGAATGAGGAATTAGGGATGAAGAATTAGTATGCGGTTATCAGCAAATTCATAATTCGTAATTCATAATTTTAAAAATAATGGAAGAATATAAATTAAGCCACTTGAAGGAACTCGAAGCCGAGTCTATTCATATCATCCGCGAGGTGGCGGCGGAATTTGAGAATCCGGTGATGCTTTACAGTATCGGAAAGGATTCTTCGGTGATGGTACGCTTGGCTGAAAAAGCGTTTTATCCGGGTAAAGTGCCATTCCCATTGATGCACATCGACTCGAAATGGAAATTCAAGGAGATGATTCAGTTCCGTGATGAATATGCGAAGAAGTACGGATGGAATCTGATCGTGGAAAGTAATATGGAGGCTTTTCATGCAGGGGTAGGACCTTTTACGCATGGAAGTAAAGTGCATACAGACTTGATGAAGACGCAGGCATTGCTTCATGCGCTGGATAAATATAAGTTTGATGCTGCATTTGGTGGGGCCCGCCGCGATGAGGAAAAGTCACGTGCGAAGGAACGTATTTTCTCTTTCCGGGATAAATTTCATCAATGGGACCGAAAATCAGCGTCCTGAATTGTGGGATATTTATAATGCCCGTGTGCACAAAGGGGAAAGTATCCGTGTATTCCCGATTAGTAACTGGACAGAGTTGGATATCTGGCAGTATATTCGTCTGGAGAATATTCCGATTGTTCCGCTTTATTATGCTAAGGAACGTCCGGTGATTAATTTGGATGGTAATATTATTATGGCAGATGATGAGCGTTTGCCTGAAAA
>ENA-OQJH01000749-OQJH01000749.1-human-gut-metagenome-genome-assembly--contig:-NODE-749-length-16154-cov-9.103263_pt1 | contig 16154 bp, 29 predicted proteins | sample MGYA00242597_ERZ504763 | MGnify/ENA primary metagenome ERZ504763 (study PRJEB26092, sample SAMD00036359) | human gut metagenome | host: Homo sapiens | study: EMG produced TPA metagenomics assembly of... | reverse complement strand
AAAGCGACCCCTGCACCGTTTTCCCTGAGATGCAGATAGCGTTCATCGTTGATAAGGTAGACCGCTTCTTTTATCTGCTCCATCAGCACCCACCTTCAAATTCCAGCGAAAACTTGCTGCGGCCATCAGCTTCACAGGACAGCAGCACAGTGGCATTGTAGGTCTTGCCCTTGGCACTCTTGCAGTCCTTCAGCCGGACCCGACCATCCCGCAGCAGCTTGTCCGCCACATGAGCGTCCAGCCGCTTGCTCAGACGCTTGAAGAACGCATTGTCCTTCCACAGCACGAAGCGGCACTCCCGGTTCTCGCAGAACCAGCCTTTTCGCGCTCCACGACAGACTTCCCACAGTTCGGACAGACACCAATGATTTTGTTTTTCATAAGCGCATTCGCTCCTTTCGCAGCCTCGGTGGTCGTTACCAGCGAGGAGATCATTTCTTTGATTTCAGTCATAAAAGTTTCCGGTTCCATTTCACTGCGTTCGATTTGCAGCAGCTTTGTTTCCCAATCGGCGGTCATTTCCGGGGATTGGATTTCTTCGGGCATCACCGTAATAAGGGCTTTGCCCTTGTCGGTGGGCAGCAGCACCTTGGTTTTCTTGGTGCCCTTGCGCTCCAGAAAGCCCTTCTGCACCAGCTTTTCGATGGTGGCAGCTCTGGTTGCTGGAGTGCCGATGCCTTGACGCTCCACGCCCTCCGGCATACTGTCTGCACTGGCGGTTTCCATCGCATGAAGTAGAAGGTCCTCGGTGAAATGCTTCGGCGGGGACGTTTGCCCCTCTTTCAGTTCGGCACCGGCAACGCTGCACTGGCTCTGCTCCTGTACATCCGGCAGAACAGCCGGTTCTTTCTGCTTGCCAATCAGTTCGCCCAGCATTTTCCGCTCCATGGTTTTCCATCCCTCGGACAGCACCACCTTGCCCTTTGCGGAGAACTCCTCCCCGGCACAGATGGTAGTGAGCGTGGTTTCTGCATAGCGGTGCGGTTCACCTACGGCACAGAGCAGCCGTGCGACAATCAGCCGCACGACATTCCGCTCCCCGGCAGGGAGGCGGCAAGGTCTGCTTTTGCCATGCTTTTCGTAGGCAGCAGCGCATGGTGGTCGGTGACTTTGCTGCCATCGATGACCTGCTGCACATGGATGGGAATCGGCTCCTCCACGGCAAACGCCCTGCCCGTGTCCGTCACCAGCCCCGGAAGGGATGCCGCCATATCCTCCGTCAAAAAGCGGCTGTCCGTGCGGGGGTAGGTGATGAGCCGTTTTTCGTAAAGACTTTGGGCATAATCCAAGGTCTGCTGCGCCGTAAATCCCAACAGACGGTTTGCATCCCGCTGCAATGCGGTAAGGTCATAGAGCTGCGGCGGGCTTTCGGATTTCTCCTTGCGTTCCATCTTCTGTACCGTGATACGCCCCTCCTTTCGGCATTTGGAAAGCAGCAGTTCGGCATCCGCTTTCTGGGCAAACCGCTTGCTGGATGCGGTGCCGCCGTCCGCAAGGGTCAGGGCAACCGTGTAGAATTTCTCCGGCACAAAGGCGGCAATGGCAGCTTCCCGCACCACCGTCATGGCAAGCACCGGGTCATAACACGCCCCACCGCCAGCGGTTGACCGTACAGGCAAGAAAAAAGCCGGGACGCATTGATGCCAACCATCCAGTCGGCGCGTTCCCGGCAGAGTGCTGCGTTGTACAGCGCATCGTATTCTGTTGATGGTTTCAGGTGGGCGAACCCCTCCCGGATAGCATTTTCCTCCATGCTGGACAGCCACAGGCGGGAGAAGGGCTTTTTGCAGCCCGCTTGCTGGTAGACAAGGCGGAAGATCAGTTCTCCCTCCCGTCCGGAATCTGTTGCACAGACAATGCTATCCACATCCGGGCGGTGCATCAGCTTTTGCAGGATACCAAATTGCTTTTTGGTGGACGCAGACACCAGATACTGCCACTTTTGCGGCAGGATGGGCAGGTCGGCAATGCTCCACTTGACGAACTTTTCATCGTAGACATTGGGTGGTGCAAGCTCTACCAGATGCCCGACGCACCAGCTGACCAGATAGCCGTTACCCTCCAGATAGCCGTCCTTGCGGTTTGTCGCACCAAGGACATTTGCGTAAGCCATCGCAACGGAGGGCTTTTCGCTGATGACTAAGCGATAAGACAATAAGCATCAACTCCCGTTCTCTCTGTATTATATATGTATGGCGGCAAACGCCGCCTTGAAAATTAGCTGTTTTCGGGTTCCTGCTCGTCCGGGACTTCATCCGTTTCCGGCTCATCCTCCACAGGAATCTCAAAGTTGCCGTTGTACTCGGTGTAGTTTGCATCGGGGTCAAGGGCTTCTTTTTCTGCTTTTTTCTTCTGCACCTGCTGGCGATAGAAATAGAAGCCGCCGCCTGCCGCCAGCGCAATCAGGGCGACTATGCCCAGAAATGCGCCTGCATACTTTGTGATTTTGTTTTCCTTGGGCGGTTCAGCGGTTGCCGCTTCTTCTTCGGCTTTCTTGGCTTCTTCCTCGGCTTTCAGCCTGTCCAGTTCAGCCTGTGCCGCTGCTTCTTTCTCCGCAGTGTAGGCATCGGCAGCTTCTTCCTCCATCAGAGCCAACAGGTCGGCTTCATCCACCAGATTCATAAAGTGTACGGTTTGCGCGCCTTTACTGTTCCGATCGATTACCAGATAAAATGTCGCACCCGATTTCGATACCAGCGTGATGAACTGCTGCCCGGAACCATCCGAATAATTGGTGTGGTAATCGTCCACCAGTGTCAGGTTGCCTCCGGGGTCAGAGCACCAGAGGTTTCGTCCGTGACGGTGACAACATCCTCCACCACCTCCGGCAGGATAGCTGCTCCACCGGGGTGGCTTCGCCCTCAAAGGCAAAGGCGGGAGCTGCCATGCCAGCGCACAGCACCGCCGATACCAGCAGTGCGCTCAGTTTCTTAATCTTCATCCGTATTGACCTCCTTCTCGAAAGTTGCACCCACGGCAGACAGCGCAGCCGGGTTCGGGGTGGCAGTTGCCGACTGCCGCAGCAGGGCGGCGAGCTGTTCCGGCGTGACCTTTGCAGTCCGCACCATCTCGTTGACCTCAGCAGAATCCTCCTCCTGAATGCGCCGCTCCAGGATCTCGATGCGGTTGTTCAGCTTGATGCGGCGCTCCTTCTCTTTTGCCAGCATTGCCCGCAGCTTATCCGATTTTTCGCTCATAGTAACTCCTCCAATCATTTTGAAAGCCGTCCGAACCCGGCGAGATGCTTCTCCCAGTAGGACGAGTGGATATTTGCGTATTTGATGGGGTCTCCGGCACTGACCATCATGCCTTTTCCGAGGTAGATGCCCACATGACTTTTCCCCGGCGTATCATACGTTCCTTCAAAGAAAACAAGATCACCGGGCTTTGCTTCGGCTTCGGAGATGTGCTGGCTTTTCTGCCATAATCCGTTGGCGGTGGTTCTGCCCACATCGTAGCCGTTCTGGTTGTACACCCAGCAGACATAGCCACTGCAATCGAAGCCTGTTTCCGGGGTAGAGCCGCCCCACACATAGGGCGTACCCACATACTTTTGGGCTTCCTTGTAGATGGCGGCAAATTCGCTGTCCGTCAGGGCTTCTGCCGGAACGGTATAGTCGATGCCCGGTGCGCCGGAACCGTCAGAGCCACCGGGCGCAGACCGCCGTTGAACAGGTAAGGTCTGCCACCCAAGGTATCTTGAAAAATTTCGTACCGTTTCCATTGGTCAGCATCCAATTCTTCCCGGATGACCACCTCCAAGCCACGATTGACCAGCTTGGTGTGGAAGATGCGATACTCATAGGGCACCTGCGTAGGGATCGGGATTCCTGCCGGGCTGATGACCCACACGGTCATATACCGAGTCTGCACCTCCACCCATGTGGTGAGCTTGTACTGCTTTTTGAAGGTCTCCTTCAACTTGCCCTGCACCTCCGACCGGGTGTAATCGTCATACAGGGTGGTCAGGAACGAAGTGAGCTGCCACGGGTCGTGCTCGATGGGGTCAAGGTGATACTGGTACTCGTTGTAGCCGGGGTGGTCGGTGGGGGTGCGCTTGATCTTTTTATCCAGCTCCTTTTCCAGCTTCTTGTAGTCCTGCTCTGCGCCCCGGATGTCCCTGTCCTCGGCAGAGTACATGGTCTGCCCGGATACCTGCGTGCCGCCGGAAAAGAGGATTCCGCAGGAGGAAAAGCCCGACATCACCATGAGGATGAGCAAAAGAAAAACGCCCACGATCACCAGAACGTGTGCGTTGCCTTTGGCGGCGTTCACCAGCCCTTCATGGCAGTACTGACGGCAGTTTTGCCCTTTTCTACCGCCTGTTCCATGCCGGACCGGGCGGCAGATGCACCGTTGGATGCCGCCTTGCCGCCTGCGGTCTGCGCCGCTGTACCAGAACGTGCGGCGGCATAGTAGCTCTGCCGGATGTCTTGCTTTTGCCGCCACCGGGAAAGCCAGTTGGAGCCGCCCTCGCCGGTGCCGGATGCGCCTGCATCTTGTGCCGCAGTCGGCTTCTGTGCAGAAGATTTTGCGGTTCGGGCACCTTTCTTGCCCTGCATCTTGGCTTTCTTCTTGAGTTTGCGAGCGTATCTGCCCTTGGAAATATCCCGGACATTTCCTGCCGCCTTTTCGCCCTCGCTCAGAGCCTGCGTGCCCACATTGTCATCCTCGTACTGGTCAACCTCCTGATGCACCGCAGACCGGGCGGCATGGGCGGCGTACATCTCCCGCTTCTGCGCCTTGCTCAACCGGCTCAACTCGTCCGGGGTCAGCTCTGCCTTTCCAAACCGCAGGTGCTGGGCTTTTTCGGCGGTCTTTTCCGCATCGGTTTTCAGCTTCTTCTTTCTGGGCACCGACTGCTCCACCTTGGCTTTTTTCGGGGGAGAACGGGTCTTTTTTGCAGATGTTTCCTCTTTGATGTTCAGTTTCGGCTTGCTCATTTCTGTGCGCCCTCCGAGATCTCGTTGAGTTTGGTCGTGAGGATGCGGTAGAGTTCAAGGTCTTTCGGGAAATGGTCAACGAAGGGCAGAATGACATTACCAAAAACAGCAGCCCTTCGCCCTCGCCGGAGTGGGTCACATAGGAAAGCTGATGGGGCGAGATGTTGAGCTGCTTTGCGAGAATCTGTCTATCGCCGTTCGCCTGATTAAGCATATACACAAAGTCCGAGTTCTCAAAAATGTTCGATACTTCAGGGCTTGCCAGCAGATCTTTGACGTTCTGCGTTAGGGCTGTCGGGATGCCGCCCCACTTGCGAAAACGCTTCCAGATCTCCACAGAATAAGCGGCAGTCTGCTCCTCTTTCAGCAAAAGGTGGAATTCATCTGCATAGTACCGGGTGGATTTTCCGGCACTGCGGTTGGCAGTAACACGCCCCCACACGGCATCCTGCACGATCAGCATACCGAGTTTTTTCAGTTGCTTGCCCAGTTGCTTGATGTCGAAGCAGACGATACGGTTGTGGATATCCACGTTGGTGTGGTGGTTGAAAATGTTCAAAGAACCCTTGACGTAGATTTCCAGCGCAGCCGCCACATGACGGGCTTCCGGTTCGTCCTGCGTCAGCAGCGCATTGTACAGATCTTCCAGCAGGGGCATATTTTCCGGGGTGGGATTCTCAAAATACTTGCGGTAGACCACATGAACACAGCGGTCAATGACCGTCTTTTCTACCGGCTGCAAGCCCTCTTTGCCGCCCACCACCAGCTCACACAGAGAAAGAATAAAGTCCGCCTTCAACGCCAGCGGATTGTCCTCCTCACTGTAATTGCTGTTGATGTCCATGGGGTTGATATACTGAGTGCTGGCAGGGCCGATGTGGATAACCTGTCCATGCAGACGCTCCACCAGCGGAGCGTATTCTGCTTCCGGGTCGCAGATGATAATATCATCATCTGTCACCAGAAACGCATTGGTGATCTCACGCTTTGCTGAGAAACTTTTGCCAGAACCGGGAGTGCCGAGGATAAGCCCATTGGGATTTTTCAGCTTCTTGCGGTCAACCATGATGAGGTTATTGGACAAGGCATTCAAGCCGTAGTACAGCGATTCTTTTCCGCTCTGGTACAATTCCTGCGTGGTAAAGGGGATGAAGATGGCAGTGCTGCTGGTGGTCAGTCCCCGCTGAATCTCGATCTGGCAATCCGCCAGCGGCAGGCTACTCATCAAGCCCTGCTCCTGCTGGAAATCCAGCCGACAGAGATTGCAGTTGTGCTTCTGGGCGATGCTGGATGCCTGAAAAACATTGTTTTCCAGTTCCTGTTCAGTCCTGCCGGTGTTCAGAACCAGAAAGGTGACGAGGAACATCCGCTCGTTCTGGCTCTGCAATTCTTTCAGCAGGGCTTTTGCATCTCTGCCATAGGTTGCCAAATCCGACGGAATGATGTCGATATCATATCCGGCGCGGATGGCTTTCTTCTGCTCCTCGATCTTTGATCTATCAAGTTCCGTGATGGTGCGCTTGACCGTTTTGATGGCACGGTTCTGGTCAACGGACTGGATGTGCATGGTGACGATCTGGCTGGAATCCATGTCCAGAAAATCCTTCAAAAGCTGGTCGCTGATGTCGGAAGCCGTGATGCTCAGAAAGCTGGCGGCGCAATAGATGCCGCCCATCTGGAACGTCCGGGAGTTTTTGAAGGCAAAGGCGGTGGGCGCAATGGCATCCTTTACCGAAAGGCCGCTTTTCACAAGGTCTTTCCAGTCAAAATGAAATTTGCTGGCACCGTCCATGTTGAACATATCGTGCATAAGTTTCAGCCGCTGGACACCATTCAGGGGCTTTGCCTGCACACCCAGCCGATGGAAATTGTTCAGCAGGTCATTCTGAATGTGGTCGAGCCGGGGCTTGACCTGCGCCATGCTTTCGCCCTCCACACCGAAGGTGATGAACTTGGTCTTGGTCAGACCATTATTGCCCTTGGCAAGCTGCTGGCGCAGCATCTGGGAATACTCCGCACGAACATCGTCAAAGCCGTCCTTCTGGAACGGAATGCGGATGCTCTTTTCAAACTCGGTGCTGTCAGTCGCCATATTCACAAAGGACAGCTCAAATTTGATGGAGCTATCGAAGAAATTCAGAAAACTGCACCATTCTTCAAAAATGGCGGTCTTGTCCTCCTGCTGGGCGAGCTGATAATTGATGTCCTGATACTGGATGGTACGGGTGTAGTAGTTGGGCTTCACCCGACAGGTACCATCCTCAAACATTCGCTGCATGGGGATGGACTGCTGGGCGGTCCGGGGCACAGCAGGCTTTGCGTTCTGCCTGCGCTTCTGCGCAGACTGCGGCTTACTGTGCTTATCGGTCTTTTTCCAAAACGGGATCATGGGTCATGCCTCCCTTCATCAAAATCGCATAGTAGTTGTTGGTCTTATAGGGGCGAATCTTCGGGCGGAGAAACCGGGACTGCACATAGTACGACAGCAGCTTTTCCAAAGGCTGGCCGTTCTTTTCGTACATCCCAAGGAAGAACGCCGCAGCATCACGCCATCATGCCGAGGGTGGCGGCAGTGTTGCCGCCGGAATCCCGGAGAACAAAAACAGCGGCACTCCAATGAGAGCCGCTGTGCCGAAACAAAGCAGTTGCCGCTTCGTCAGGTTGAATGCGACCTTCGATTTTACTTTCGTCAGGTCACGGGGAACTGAAATATACGCAGCCAATCAAACACCTCCTTTAGTGCGCTCCGAGGACGGATTTCGTCACCGAGCTGGTCTTGAACAGGCTGAAACAAAGCAGAACGGTATAGCCCACAATGCTCCAAATGGAGTTGATGGCATCCCCGGAAATCGCCACGCTCTGGATCAGCACTGCGTAAATGGCAACACAAATCAAAATCAAGAAGCCCTGAAAGCCCAGTGCAAACAGGCATTTCAGGTAGTTCTGCCCCATGTGCGATTGCTCGTGGTTGCCGAAGGTTGCCATGGGGATGGGCGCAAGGCTCACCATGCAATATATCTCAATCATTCTTCCGTAGACGATGACGAAAATCACGATGCTCAATATCCGCATGGTGATGCCGATGAAAAAGGATTGCAGGAAAAGCCCGAACAGGGACCACGTCCATCTGCATCAGGCTGGATTGCAGCATAGACAAACCAATGTCGTTGACACGGGTATTTCCGGCAATGATGCCGCTGGAATCGGACACTACCTTCTGGGTGATGTCGAACACCGCCATCACAATATCGAAGGTGTTGCTGATGAGCCACACCGAAACAGCGGTCTTAAAAATCCAGCGCATGATGAGGGCAGGCTCAAACTGCGCCATATTGTTGTGCTGGGTGATCATTTCAATCAACTCATAGCAGGCGATGAAGGTCAGGATGATGCCTGCAATGGGCAGCACCACGTTCCGGGAAAGGGCTTCAATCATGCGAACACTCTCGGCTCAAGCTGGAGGCTTGGTGCCCACCTGCTGTGCGATGTTGCCAACCTGTGCGTTTACATCGTCGAACAGGCCAGACAAGTTTGACATAATGCCTGCCGTCAGGATGCCTTTGATCCAGTCGGCAATGGCCTTGAGAACGGTTTCCATTCAGCAGTCACCGTCCTTAGCTGAAGTGGTTGATAAGGGTCTTGAGGAGATTCAGGAGAAAAATAATGTGGGTCAAAAACTGCATAAGACACCGCCTTTCATTGATGGGTGGATAAAAAACACGGCTTGGAGTACGGACATTCAATAAAACTGCAAGCTGCAGAGGCTCCTTTGTTGCTCAAGCCGCCGTATGGAATAATCGACTCAGAAGCCGATGAAAACAAAAATGCCGACTGCTTTTGGCAATCGGCAATGGCAATAATATTTATACAAGTTCTTCCCAAGGCTCTAGTCCCATTTCTTCCCATGTGACACCATAAGGGGCACCGCCAGAAGTATAACCAGCAATAAAGAAGAAATCATCATTCTGTTCCACGAGTGGCTCGAACACCTGTTTCTTTTTCTTCTTTCTGTGGGGCTTTGTCATTTTTACAGCAGGACGATTCAGTTTTTCCTGTCTGCGTTCCTCACGATGAAGCAGATGTTCCGGCAATCCTTTTTCTGCGAGACGCTGTTCAATAGCGGAATGCTTTTTATTATATACGGCATAGAACTCATCGAAGGAAACATGGTATGGAATGTGCGAAAAAATTTGACGAGCAAGCAACTCATGTTCATCCGGGGTATCAGGAAACCGTTGATTATCGGAAAAGAACTGATGAAGTTCTTTATACATCCGCTCTACAACTTTAGCCTTCTGTTTCTGCTTGAGTTGTTTGTAAGGCTTGTAATCATTCATTCACTATGCTCCTAGCGGTAAGAAAGTGGAAATCAAGCAAGCATCTTGCCCTCCAGATAGGAGCAGCGGAGATAATCAGGATTGGTGTAGTATACGTTGGAATTGAAATCGGAGATCTCATCCGTGATAAACGACGAAAAAACATCCAGAATTGCCTGTGCTGCATCATCATCCTTCATGGTGGACAGCACCAGCCCCTGGTACAGCATTCCGATGGAGGTTGCAGAAGGAACCGTATAGCGGCACTCTGCGGCGGTATCAAAATCCCCATCCGGGATGTTGAGATCTTCAATCAGTTCATCTGAAACCTGCTCAAAGGACAGGCAATGGTTTACTTCTGCCAGCCGGAGCTGCCGTTCGATGTCGGCTTTTGTGAAGTGACGAATCACATCCTGCCGATGATTTTTGGTCTTGCGGGCAATGGTCTCGATCAGGCTGCAAACATAGAGAACATCATTTTTCTGCTTTTCGGTCATGGATGGGTTCACTCCTCTCAAAGGTCAGGCAGTGCAAAGCGTTTACGGTATGAAAGCTGATCTGGTGTGTTGGATGCTTGAACTTCGCCAATGCCCAAAATGCTTCACGGCTGATTTGCCCGGACGTAAATCCGTTGACGTAATCCCAAATGGTGTCGTCTGCCATGGGTCCCTCAACAATATCGTAGGGATGGGTTTCACCTGCACGACATTTTGCAATAAAATCCAGCCATTCGTCCGACATTTCAGGGAAACGCAGGATCTTCAGGTCGGGATTTTCTACATAGCGATAGATGTTCACAAGGCCATCGGCAGAACGGCGGTCTGCCCAGCGGTAGGCTTGCTGATAGTTGTTCGTGCAGTAGAATCCCCAAGAAAAGTCCTTTGTATACCGTGTGATGCGGATTTCGGGATAGACAACTTCTTCTTTACTGCCATGATACAATAAAATCTCGCTCATCTGCTTCACCTTCTGTATGTGAGATAGTTACTATGGCTTTCCCTATTTATAGTATGTACCGGGCGGCAATCGCCGCCCGCTGTTCTTAACCGAACAGACCGCTCAGCAGGGGAATCAGGGTAATGCCGACCAGAGCAACGCCGCCGCCAGCCATGAGCTGCTTCATGCCCTGACTCTTGCTGCCGGGGTTATCGTTACCATAACCTTCCAGCAGGTTGATGGCACCCCAAACACCGAGACCGGCACCCAGAGCGACAACCAGAGTCTGAAGAACTTCGATCGCAGAGTTGAAGAATTCCATAGTCTTTTCTCCTTTATTATAAAGCGTTTCCGGTCATTTGTACACACCCGAAATCTTGTGGTTTTACGCTGCATAACCGTAGCAAGGCTGATTTTCTGGTGCACCTTTCTGACCGGGGTAAAATAAAACCGCCTACCGGGTCAGGCAGGCGGGAGCGAATCAGCGTCAATCACAACAAATTCATCATTGGGATTGATTTTTTCTTTTCGGTTCAGATACTTTTCAATATCGAAGGTGTTTTTGGGGTCGTAGTCCGAGGTCAACTTGTAGTTGGGGTGCTGGGTCAGGTCGTACTTGTCAGAAAGAAAGGGACGCACACCTCGCAGCTGCAAAATACACTTGCCGCCGTCCAGCACTGCCAGTTCGTCCCGGCTCAATAATTCATGCCCCATCTTCTGGAACGTAGTGCCGTAACTGGGGCTGTTGCCACGGGTGTCCGAGGTGTTGAATGCGTCGATGGTCTCCTTGCCCAGCATTTCCGACAGGTCTTTCAGGGTAGTAGGTTCCGAACCGCCCAGAAATATCTGGCTGTCCATGTTGCCCACAATGGTGTCTGCGTTGTCCTTGTAGATGGCTTTCAACTGGCTTCTCGCCTGCAAAACAAGGCAGGCGGAGATCTCACGGCTGCGGATGGTCGCCACCAGTTTTCCAGATTGGGAATCTGCCCGATGTTGGCGCACTCGTCGATGAGACACCGCACATGGACAGGCAGCTTGCCGCCGTACACATCATCTGCTTTATCGCACAGCAGATTGAAAAGCTGGGTGTAGACCATCGAGATCAGGAAGTTGAAGGTGGAATCCGTGTCCGACATGATGAGGAACAACGCCGTTTTCTTATCGCCCAGCGTGTCCAGTTGCAGTTCATCGTACATAGTGAGGTCACGCAACTCTTGGATGTCGAAGGGGGCTAATCTGGCACCACAGGAAATAAGGATGGATTTTGCGGTCTTTCCGGCAGCCAGCTTGTAAAGTTTGTACTGCCGCCCGGCAAAGCTGTTGGGCTTCTTTTTTGCCAGTTCCTCAAACAGCAAGTCCACAGGGTTCTGGTATTCCTCGTCATCCTCCAGTACCTGCATGGTGTTGAGCATTTCCAGCAAAGTAGCGAAGTTTTGTTCCTCCACCGGGGCTTCATAATGCAGATACGCGATCAGGGCAGTGAGCAAAAGACGTTCGCTTTTCTCCCAAAATGGGTCCCCACCGGACCTTCGCCTTTGGTGTTGGTCATCAGGTTGTGACCAGTTTGAGAATGTCCTTTCGCTGTGGACATAGGCGAAGGGGTTATAGTGCATGGACTTTTTGAAGTTGATGGTGTTCAGGATTTTCAGCTTGTAACCGTTTTTCAGAAGTGCGTTCCCGCACTCGACCACGATACTACCTTTCGGGTCAGTGACCACATAGGAACTATGACATTGTAAAAGGTTGGGTTTAAGCCAAAATCTCGTCTTGCCGCTGCCGGAGCCTCCCACCACCAGCACATTTTTGTTCCGGGCGTTTTTGGGGTCCGGTGGGCGGTTGGACATCATCAGCCGTTCCGTTTTGGTCAGGATGATGTTGTCTGCAAACTTGGGTGCCATGAACGGCTCAATATCCTTGGCGGTGCCCCACCGGGCAGAGCCGTACTCCATGCCGTGGCGGTACTTCTTGGCGTTTTTTCCACGCAAATAGACCGCCAGCCGTAACCCTGCACCGCAGCACAAGCCCACCAGCAAATCGAGCGGATGCAAGCTGGGCAGCGGGTTCGCAAACGCCACCGGAACGGTGCCCATCATCGCCATGATCTTATCCCCCAGCTCTTTGCCCTCGCAAGCCGCCACGCTTCGCCAATGTTGGTTGCCACCAGCCCCAGCAAAATATAGGGCAGATACAGTGCCAGCAGCTTTGTCAGCTTTTTCGTGGTCACAGTCCACGCTCCTGTTCCTTATGCCGGACTTTGCCGGGGAGTTCTGCCGCCGCCTGCACCAGTTCATGCAGTTTTGCCAGCACCGAGGGGCGTTTGTCTTTGTTCAGCAGAGATGCCGAATACTCTTTGAACGCCGAGTTGAAGGCTTCTGCGTCCGGGGCTTTGAAAAAGACCAGATACCGGGGCGGCACCTCGGAGGTGTCCTTGCGGATGGCGTAGTCGATGCCGTACTTTTTAGCATAACGTTCCAGCCCGCGGATGCCGGTCTTGCTAATCTCCACGCTGGACACACCATGGTTTTGCCGCAACAGGGTGCGGACACTTTGTTTGCCTTGAGATGCCTTGGACTGGTACAGCCGAAACGCCGCCTTTACTGCCCGCAGGACGGTCCGGGCAGACAGCTTTGTGGTGGAGATCATAATGTTGAATGACTTCTGTTCGATTTCTTCCTGCACTGCCATCACCTCCCGTGCAGTAGGATGCTTTTAGCGGTCATGCTCTGCCGGAGGCTTGGTGCGGGGCTTTTCTGCCGGAGGTTCATCAGCACCGGCAGCACCAGCAGACGGTTGCCCAGTTTCAGAAAGGCTTCCGGCTGATGGAAAAGCTGCTCGTACTTCCGCGCCATCTCCGGGGTCAGGGAAGCAAAATCCTCCTCACCCAGCCCCACCACGAGAAAAGTCCCGGCAACGGCATCATACATTTCTCCGTTTTCATCCCGAAGGGCACGGTTCAAGGCAGTCCCATGAGCTTGCCGTCATCGTTGTAAACGATGGCAACTGGATCTTCAAAAGGGTAGCTTGCGCCGATGGAACCGCCCACCGCCTGCTGCAAGGCTTTCAGGTTGTTGTCAATCTCGACCTGCTGCGGATACTGTCCCGGTGCAATTTTCAGCACCGACAGGGTGTTTTCAGCCATGCGAATCCTCCTTTCCGTTCAGTCCGATCTCACCGCTCCGTGCCGCCTGCATCAGAGCCGCCACGAAGAATCCGAAAATAGCACCCGCTTCGAAAAATGCGAATCCGATAAAAAAGTTCAGCATGACACACCTCAGTCGATGCAGATGCAGGGCAGCTTCTGGTCATCTGCCATCAGGGTGATGCTGTGGCTTGCCAGATACTTCTGGAACAGGTAGACCTCATCAATGGTCAGCGAGATGACCTCGCCGTCCATGTTGGTGCGGACCAGAATCACCGGGCCGGTCAGGTAGTGCTTGCCGCCCATCTTCAGCACCTGCGCCGGGTTGTAGCAGAGCAGCAGCGAAGTGTTGGGAAGGTTCAGGCAGGCATCGTCCTCCTCAAAGCAGGGCAGGATGTCGGGAGCCTCGTCCAGCGTGATGACGGTCAGCTCCATATCCGGGGCAATGGCTGCGAGGTAGACCTCACCGCCCCGATTTGTCGCCAGCGCAGCGCAGATACGCACATCAATGGTGATCTCTTCGGAGCGGATGGTACGGGTAGCGTTGTTTTTCATAGGCTTTTCTCCTTTTGATTGCAAAAGAAAAAGACCTCATCGGGTCTTTCGTTACGGTATAAGTCAGCGTTCGTTCTGCCGCTGCTGTTTGCGTTGCCACTGATCCAGCAGCTTGATGATGGTGTCCTCCATCTGTTTGGGTGTATAGCTGCGAGGAAAATATTTCCGCAGGGTGTCGTTTTTGATGACCACTTTGTCCAGCTCGTCCTTTTTCTCTTCTCCCATGACCGCAAAGGCAACGTCATACGAGAAGTGACCTTCCTGCGCCAGCTTTTTGAGCCGCTGTGCTTGGGAAAGGGATGGAGCATTCTGGGTGTCGTTCATGGCTTCTAAAAAATCCCGCTGTTGGGCTTCGTCCAAATAGGACAACTCCACAGCGGGATTGAAGGCAATTTTCTTTTCATCCACCATGTCCAGCAGTTCGGGGACGAGGTTGGTCAGGCGGATAAACCGTTGGACGGTTTTATATCCCTCGCCAGCATCTTCCGCAACTCGTTCAATGGACAGCTTCGACTTCTGGACAATTTGTCCAGAAGTTAAATCCGACCTAGCACCTTGATTTTTTATCGCTTCCAGCTTCATTTTGTAGGCGAAAGCTCTTTCACTGGGCAAGATGTTTTCACGTTGGAGATTCGAGTCCACCATGAGCAAAACGGCGGCATCATCATCCATGTTGCGGACAATGACCGGCAGCGCATCCAGTCCGGCAAGCTGTGCAGCGTGCTGACGGCGGTGCCCAGAGATGATCTCATAGCCACCTTCCGGGCGTGGGCGGGCGATCAGAGGAGATAGTACACCGTACTGTTCTACACTTTCCACTGTGCGCTGCATGGACTCATCATCCAAAACCTTAAAGGGATGATTCTTGAAAGGGAACAGCTCTCCGATGGGAATCTGCTGAACCTGTTCCCGTTGTTGCTCCTGTCGGGATTCTTCCGTGGAGAAAATGTCATCTGCCCCTTTCAGCGACACGTTTAAGCTGTTTTTCGGCATTCGCCATCACCTCCCTTGTCAGAGATTTATAGGCTTCTGCCACCTTGCCTCTGGATCGTGCTGGAAAATGCTCTTACCCACGGCACTGATCTCCGCAGCGCGGACAGACCGGGGAATGGTCTGGTCGAACACTTTGATCTTGCTGCCGTAAGCACCCCGGATCAGATTGTCGATCTGCTGTCCATAGTTGGTGCGGCTGTCGGTCATGGTCAGCAGGATGCCCTCGATTTTCAGCTTGGGGTTGATCTGCCGCCGGACTTCTGCACAGTCTGCAAAAGCTGTTCCAGACCTTTGCAGACAGATACTGCGCCTGCACGGGAATCAAGGTGGTGTCTGCTGCTGCCAGTGCATTGACGGTCAGCATCCCAAGGGAAGGGGTGCAATCCAGCAGAATGAAATCGTAGTCGTGCTTTGCACCCTCCAACACCTGTTTGAGCATCTTTTCCCGGTTCATGCAGTTGACAAGGGAAACTTCCAGCCCTGCAAGTTCGATGTTTGCTGGAATCAGTCAACGCCCTCTGCATGGTGCAGGATGCCTTCACCGGGCGGAATGCTCTGGTCATTCATGCTTTTGCCATCAGGGTGGAAAGGGTAGTGGGCAGTTCATCGGGCTGCTGCCAGCCCATGCTGATGGTCAAGCTGCCCTGTGGGTCAGCATCTACCAGCAGAACTTTTTTGCCTTCGGCTGCAAGTCCAACGCCCAAATTTTCACAGGTGGTGGTCTTGCCGGTGCCGCCTTTCTGGTTGACGATGGCAATCGTAGTTGCTTTCTTTGAAATTTTTATCACCTCCGCATCGCTAAGTCGTGGTTGGTTTGGTTCTGGTAGGAAAGCTGCATCGTGGTGGGTGCGTTATACAGAGAAGCGAGCAGGTATTGTTTCATGTTTCGGATCGGGCTGCTGTTTTCTGCAAGGCACTTCAGCACAAAGCGGATATGGTCAGCGTTCAGCTTCATAAAGCGACTGCGTACCACCTCGGCGGGCTTATCGTCCCCGGCAATGCGCAGCAGCTTGCGGTTGGTAGCGCAGGTGTCCACCAACAAATCTACGATCTGATAGATGGTATCCTCATCATCCGGGCAGAGCCGGAGCAGAAGTTCCACCTCCAAAGACTGCGAAAAATATTCTTCCAGTTGGGTGCGTTTACTCATCCCATCCGCTTCTTCAGAATAGAATGGATCAGTCTCACTCATTTCAGTATCATTCTCTTTAGTCTTATTACATCGTGATTTTGAAGGGTCTTGACTTGCGTTTTTGAAGCCTCCAGAATCGT
>ENA-OQJH01000748-OQJH01000748.1-human-gut-metagenome-genome-assembly--contig:-NODE-748-length-16160-cov-5.994698_pt1 | contig 16160 bp, 26 predicted proteins | sample MGYA00242597_ERZ504763 | MGnify/ENA primary metagenome ERZ504763 (study PRJEB26092, sample SAMD00036359) | human gut metagenome | host: Homo sapiens | study: EMG produced TPA metagenomics assembly of... | reverse complement strand
GTCCACGAAGCTGTCAAGGGCGAGGACGGAACCGTGAGCAGGAAGTAGAAATCTACTACCGCTTCATCGGCAAAATCGACTGACCTTTCTTTTTTACCCAACAATATCTTTAATTAAGGGAGACGGGCTTCTCGTTCTTGTCCTTGCCATCATTCTTACGGGAATCGGCGCCGCTGTGACCGTAGACGTCAACATCGTCCCAAACCCGGCCGACGGCCTGGCAAGAGTTCTCGGCGAGCGCTGCGGAAAGAACATGGGTTTCGGAAAAAATCTTTTTGATTTCTCCGCCATCGTCATTTCCCTTGCGATCGGCCTCATCGATGCCGGCCGCCCGGTAGGAATCGGAATCGGCACTGTTATAGCCATGGTCTGCACAGGAAGAGTCATCGCGGCATTCAATCATTTCGCAAAAAAGAAAATAGAAGAAATCACCATCGCCTGAGTGATCCATGCCCCTGTCGAAAAACCTTGAGTTTTCGGTGGGGGTTTGTTATAATAAAAGACAGCGAAAGAAAAATTTTTTGATTTGTCATAAGGCGTTTGTTTGCGTTATGAGAAGTGCGAAGGAGGAAGTGGCAAATGAACTTAGTTATTACGATGAGCCGCCGGTTTGGTACTGGGGCGAGTATTATTGCGAAAGAACTTTCCGAGAGACTGCATATCCCGGTATATGATAAGGACGATGTAGAGCACGGCATGCGTGAAAATGCCTTTGAATCTGAGGCGGATGCGATCCGCGAGCTGGCGAAACAGCCGTGTATTATCATTGGACGGTGTGCTTCGGAGTTTCTGAAAGATAAAAGCAACGTCATCAATATTTATGTCTGCGCGGACAAAGAGGACCGGATCAAACGTATCATGAAGCTGTTTTCCCTGACAAGAGAGGCGGCTGAGGTGATGCTGGAAGAGACAGACAAGCAGCGTGCCGAGTATTATTATAAAAATACCGGAAAGACATGGGGCGATGTCAATAACTACCATATGATCCTGAATACCTCGGATCTTGGCATCGAGAACTGTGCCGATATTCTGATGCGGTATTTTGAAATGAAAGATTATATCTAAGAGATATTTAAAAAGAAATACATAAAAAATCAGGTGCTTCCCGAAAAAGAGAAGCACCTGATTTTTTGTGCGGTTTAGTAAGCCTGATACGTATTGCCATAACTCCGGCTGGAGAAGTAATTCTGTTTCAGAACCAGGAACAGTTCGGCATCGGTTGCATATTTGTACGGATACAGATAGAAAATACCGACAAGATTGCAGGTGATTCCGGAAAGAATATACCATCCGATAAAGGAGAGATCAAGAATAAATGTATTCATCTTTTCACCGTTCATCATTTCACGGCTGATGCGGAATGCTTCTTCGGTCGAAGTTCCGGGTAGTCGGCGAGAAGATAAGGAACCATGTGGTATTCATAAGCTTTCACAATTCCAGGAATCAGAAGAAGCAGCGACCAGAGGAATATATAAAGATTTTTTAAAAACAGAGTCCACACAGTTTTTCCATAGTAGCCGTTCTGGAATCCGAACAGTATGTTGCCAAGTCCCGCTTTTTCCATCGAGTTTTCAATGAAAAAACCTCGAGCCTCCTACCTCAAATGGTGCAAGAACAAAAATACGGATCAGAATAAAGGCAAGACCAATGACAAGAAGTACAATGCCGCTGAAGACAGTAAAAACAAATTTAACCGGTCCAAGCGGGGTGAATCTTTCTGCAAAGGATTCCACATTGAAGTTATCGGAAGAAATCGTAAATCCAGATATACCGACCGAGTTAGTCTGATTGCTGTCATTGTTGGAATTTCCAGAATTAGAAGTACCGCTTCCGACCAGCAGAGTCAGAATCAGGGCGGCTACCACACAGATCCAGTAATTGCGTAAAAATGCGGCTTTTCCGCGGGTTTTCAGTTCCTCTCGAGTCCACATAAAAAAGACCTCCCTCTTAATGTAAGTGTAAACAGCAGATAATTCTGCTAAGTCACGATTATCTTACCATGGGGCAGGTGAAATATCAAGACAGCTTAAGGAAAGTTTAAGAAATTGGCAGAAAGATTAAAGTGGAAATGTGCATTCTTAAATAAAGATTTTACTTGTGAAGCGGGGATGAATGTGCTATAATCTCTCCGGTGCGTCAGAACGCAGCGGGGCCGGGTTTCTCCGGGGTGCGTTCTGAAAAAAGAAACCTGTACGTTGAATTGACAAAGAGAGCGAGGAATCTACGTGTATCTGACAAAGGGCGAGTTTCTGCAGAATTTGGGATTCTGCCGCAGGAATTTGAAGAGGCAGATATTTCCTGGGAAGAACTGCTGGAAATTGCGGATGATTATGAACGGCGCCGGCCGACGCTGGAAAAGATCCGAAAAGAATTCGTAGCAGAATTTTTGCAGGACAAGGAAAAAGAGATCGGACTGCAGTCGTACCACAGCCGCCTGAAGGACACCGAACATCTGGTGGAAAAGCTGGTGCGCAAGCGTCTGGAAAATTATGCAAAATACCGGAAAATGGATGCGACAAACTACATGCGTTATGTGACAGACCTGATCGGAATCCGGGGACTCTTGCTGTATCGGGAGGACTGGGTAAACTTCCATAAATACATTATCCACTGGTTTAAAAACGATCCGGAAAAATACATCCGTGATTACGGCCGTGACTACGACCAGAACGCATCGGGCTATATGGCAGAGCCGCCGAAAGTCCATACAAGACTTGGCGATTACGCCGATATTTATGTGAACTGGATTCCGGAGGAGAACATTCTGGACCGGAAACATTACCGTGCGGTGCATTACATTGTCGTTTACCGCGGCGTCTACATTGAAATTCAGATTAAGACGCTGTTCGAGGAGGGCTGGGGAGAGATTGACCACAGTATTCTTTATCCGCAGCGCAAGGGAAACGCCATGCTGACAGAGTTTTCCGAGCTGCTGAACCGTCTGGCGGGCATGGGAGATGAGATGGGATCGTTCTACCGCCGTCTCCAGGTTGTGCCGGATGAGAAGTTCCAGAGCAAGGAAACGATTGTGCGCAAGCGTGAATTAAAACCGCAGGTCAAGGCAGCGGTGGAAAAACGCGATCTGAACGAAATTCATACGATGGATGATGCCGTCTGGAGCATACTGAAAGAATAAAACTGCTTTTCAGACATGGGAAAGGATAAAAAATGGATGGAAGAAACACGGGCCGCATGGGCTTCTCTCATGCAGCAGAGGACTCTGCGGAGAATATGATGGCGGCAGTCAAAGCCGGAAAAATCCGAAAACATCTGATGGGAAATACCTCGCCGATCCGCTACGGAACAATGGAAAAACGCGAGATGACCGAATATACCGACTTTGTCCGGACGAAACTCTGCTATGAAATCCTGAATCTGCCCGGGGAGGAAAAATGAATACAATAGAAAAAATATACACAAACTACGACGGACTTCTGGAAGAATTTTCCGAGGAAGTAATCCAGAGCCGTTACGCTGTTTTTTACGAAGAAATCGAGGAATTTGCCAAGAGTCTCGGCATCCGCGAGAAAATCCAGATCAGCGAGTCGCTGTTGAGCCATGCAGTGCTGGACTATTTCACGGATATTTCCCGCCTGAAACATTTTCATCAGGCAAAGCATATCAATTCATTGAAAGTGATCTCCTATGAGACCTACTGGCTGCTGCGGAGAAAACCGATCCAGATCCTGGTGGAGGATGAGACATCGGATGCGATGGCATTTCTGAACGAAAAGTTCGTCTTTTCCCGGATTGCCAAATATCTGATGGGCGACGGAAAACGGGTGATTTTAAGTCCGGAGACGAAAAAAGGCTTTCTGAATTATCTCGATTCGCTGTTTTATTACCTGAAATACCGCAATTACGATGCAGAAATGCTCGAGATGATGCTGATGGGCTTCAAAGCGGGTGTTCTTGTGGCGGATGATTTAAAGGAGCAGGAGTCTGAAAAACGGGCGGAAGCGGAATACAACAAAATAAGATGAAGATCGAAAGAACCGGACGGGCCGTAAGGCTGCTGTCGGGTTCTTTTTTTTTTGTGCGGTGCTGCATAAAGTGCAGAGAAAACATTGCGATGCATGGACAGAAAACCGTTTAACAATGGAGGGACGGGAACTGCTTTCCTTTGGAACTTTGTACAGGGAGGAATGGATATGGCCACGCTCGAAAAAATCAATGCATTTCTAAAAGCGGTGAATGCAGCCGCCTGGGGACCGCCGCTTCTTTTTCTGCTGCTTGGGACAGGCATTTTTCTGACCATCCAGCTTCGCGCGCTACCCATTCGACGGTTGTTCTTTGCGCTTCGTACAGCATTCGGCCGTGAGGCGAGGTACAGCGGGGAGAAAACAGAAGCGGGAGTTTCGCCGTTCGCATCGCTGATGACGGAACTTGCGGCGGAGATCGGGACGGGCAATATCGTGGGGGTTGCCTCCGCAATGGCGCTTGGAGGACCGGGAGCACTGGGATGGATGATGCTGGCGGCGGTTGTGGGACTTGCTTTGAAATTTTCTGAGAGTTTTCTCTCGGTGCAGTACCGGATGCAAAGAAAAGACGGAACATACTGCGGCGGTCCGATGGTGACGCTGACCAGAGCATTTCCGGGGGAGCGGCTGGCGAAGATGCTGGCTGTGTTTTTTGCCGGAAGCACCGTGCTGGTATCTCTCGGAATGGGCAATATGACGCAGGCAAACTCGATTGCGCTGGCGATGCAGGATACGTTTGGCGTGGCAAGAGAAAAAAGCGCGTTGGTGCTGACGATTCTTCTTCTGCTCGTGGTGACAGGCGGACTGCGTTCCATTGCAAAAGCGGCGGAGGTGCTGGTACCGGGAATGGCACTCTTTTATCTGGGCGGGGCAGGAATGGTAATCGGTCTGCACGCCGGAGAGCTTCCGCGGACACTGCTTGCGATAGTACGGGACGCGTTTTCTTTCCGGGCGGTATCGGGAGGAGCGGTGGGTGCGGGAATTTCCCTGCTGCCGCCGGCCTTGCGGTATGGAATTTCCCGCGGTGTGTTTTCGAATGAAGCAGGGCTTGGAGCAGGAGGAATCAGTGCTGCGGCGGCACAGACCGACGATCCCGTGCGGCAGGGGTACATCAGCATGACAGGTGTGTTCGTTGATACCATGGTGATCTGTCTTGTGACCGGCCTTGCCGTTGGAGTGACCGGGGCGGCAGAGGGATACTGGAGGCGGAAAAAGCGGATGGAGCGGCGATGGTAATTCAGGCCTTTGAAGTGTGTTCGGACCGGCGGGAGGCTATGTTGTCGCGGTTGGGATTCTGCTGTTCGCATTTGCAACGATGGCCGGCTGGGCATACCAGGGGGAGCAGGCGTTTCTCTGGCTGGTGAAAAAGGATAGCTTCGGAATGGTTTACCGTGTTTTCTTCTGCTTTGCAGCGTTTGCCGGGTGCGTCTGCATGGCGGAAACGGTCTGGAATTTTGCGGAGCTTGCCAATGCCTGCATGGCGGTGCCGAACCTGCTCTGTGTGCTGCGGCTCTGGAAGGAAGTAAAAGAGGAGACATTCCGGTTTGAAAGCAGGATAAAAAAAGCAGAACAAAAGAAAGATAGAAATACATGAGAAACCGTATTTCCGGTCCTCAGGCAGATTTCGATGCGAGCTGATCGAGAGAGCCGAAAGAATATCCCATTTCTTCCCATTTCGTCAGCAGCTCATCGAGAATCTCCGCGTTGGTGGATGAGGTATTATGAAGCAGGACGATGGCACCGGGATGAATGCGTCCGGTCAACTTTTTGAAAGCCTCCTCGTGGGTCGGCTGCTGATCCTGGTACCAGTCTACATAGGCAAGACTCCAGAAAAAAGTCTGATAGCCGAGATCTTTTGCCATCTGCAGGTTCTGCGTGCTGTATTTTCCCTGCGGAGGCCGGTAAAATTTCACCATTTCCTGGCTGGTGGTTTCCTGGTAAAGAGCGGAAACACGGTTCAGCTCTTCGGAGAAGGCTTCCTGCGTGGAAATTTTGGACATATCCGGGTGCGACCAGGTGTGGTTTCCGACGATATGGCTTCTGCCGCCATGCGTTTGACAAGATCCGGCTGGTCGGAGAGAAAATTGCCGACAACAAAGAAAGCCGCGGGTGCCTGATGCTTCTGGAGTGCGTCAAGGATCGCCGGGGTGTTGCCGTTTTCATAGCCGCAGTCAAACGTCAGATAGATGATGTTTTCTTCCGGTGAAGCGGCAAACCAGGCGTTGTAGGCGGCAAGCTCTTCGGATGTAGCATTGCCGACGGGAGTCTTCCCTTTTTCCGGGAAGGAGAGCCCCCAGTTTTCGGCAGCAGAGGAGAGGACGGGCATCGAAACGGAAGAAACAGGTGTTTCCGGCGCAGCAGAGAGAAAAACTGGGGCTGCCTTTCGGAGCGCACGGCAGGTAAAGTGGGACAGAACAGAGCCAAAAAGAAAAGCGGAGCAGAAAAAAGCGGCGGCGATACCGGCTTTTTTCAGGATCCGGCGGGAAAGGGGTGAAAGAGAACGCATAAAATCCCCCTCCAGGACTTTTTGAGACAATATATGTATGGATGAAAGAAAACATGCGGCACACATCTGTTTGACTTTACCTGCAATCTATGTCACAATGGAGGTAGAGTGGATGGAAAGGGCAGAGAAAAACAAGATGACAAAATATGAGGTTTTAAAAAAGTACTTCGGTTACGATTCCTTCCGGGAGGGGCAGGAGATGCTGGTGGATGCGCTTCTGAACGGACAGGACGTGCTCGGCATCATGCCGACCGGAGCAGGAAAATCGCTGTGTTATCAGATTCCGGCGCTTCTGCTGCAGGAATTACCCTGGTGGTATCACCGTTGATTTCTCTGATGAAGGATCAGGTATCGACCCTGAACCAGGCGGGGATTCACGCTGCGTTTCTGAACAGCTCCTTAAGTGCGGCGCAGTACCGGAAGGCACTCGGCTTTGCATGGAGGCCGGTACAAGATTATTTATGTCGCCCCGGAACGCCTTCTGACACCGGAATTTTTGTGCGCGGTGCAGTCGATGGAAATTTCGATGATTAGTGTTGATGAGGCACACTGTATTTCCCAGTGGGGTCAGGATTTCCGCCCAAGCTACCTGAAAATCACAGAGTTTGTCGAGCAGCTTCCCGCACGGCCGGTGATCGGTGCCTTTACGGCAACGGCAACAAAAGAGGTACGGGATGATATCGAAGCACTGCTGTCTTTGCGTGATCCGGTACGTCTGGTCACAGGCTTTGACCGGAAAAATCTGAAATTTACGGTACAGCAGCCGAAAGATAAATTCGCAGCCGTGGAATCATCCTTGCAGAGCACGAGGCGGACTGCGGAATTATTTACTGTCTGACCAGAAAAAATGTGGAGGAGGTCTGTGAGAAACTCGAGCAGAAAGGATATTCTGTCACAAGATACCATGCGGGTCTCTCTGACCTGGAACGGAAGGAAAACCAGGAAGATTTTATTTATGACCGGAAGCAGATCATGGTAGCGACAAACGCTTTTGGTATGGGAATCGATAAATCGAATGTGCGGTACGTCATCCATTATAATATGCCGAAAAACATGGAAAGCTATTATCAGGAGGCCGGACGAGCAGGCAGGGACGCCTTCCGGCGGAATGTATTCTGCTGTATGCGGGACAGGATGTGATCACAAACCAGTTTTTTTATCGAAAACATGGCGCAGGAGAGTGAGGATCCCGAGACGACAGCGCTGATCCGTCAGCGGGAGGAGGAACGGCTGAAGAAAATGACGTTTTACTGTTTCACCCATGAGTGCCTCAGAGATTATATCCTGCGGTATTTCGGGGAATACGGTTCCAATTACTGTGGAAACTGTTCCAACTGCCTCTCGGAATTTGAAACGGTGGATGTGACAGCGGCGGCAAAGGCAATCCTTGGCTGTGTGCGGGAATGCCGTCAGCGCTACGGCACGACGGTGATTCTCGATACCCTGCACGGTGCGAATACCGCGAAAATCCGCCAGTACCGCATGGATGAAAACTCCCATTACGGGGAACTGGCAAAAGAGCCGGTCTACCGGCTGCGGCAGATCTTAAATGAACTGCAGGTCCGGGAATATCTCTATGTAACGGCCGACACATACAGCATTGTGCGCCTGTTGCCAAAAGCGGCGGAGCTGCTGGATGAGGACGGCACGATGCTGATGAAGATGGCAAAAGAAGAAAAACGGATTCCGAAAGCCGCAAAAGAGAAGACAAAGACAAAAACCTCGGCAGCGGCAAAGGATCTTTCCAACGAGGAGGCCGCGGTATTCGAAAAACTGCGGGCACTCCGGATGGAGCTTGCAAAGGAGCATAAAGTGCCTCCGTATATTATCTTCTCGGATAAAACACTGATCCAGATGGCGATGGAGAAACCGTCCAACAAAGAGGAAATGCTGGCGGTCTCTGGTGTCGGCGAGAGCAAATTTGAAAAGTACGGGGAACCGTTTCTTGCATGTCTTGCAGAAAGATAAAACAAGTCGTGTAAAAAAAACGGGAAAACAACAGGAAAGGAAGAATACGCTTATGAAAAAAGAAAACGCAGTTATTTTTGGAGTGACCGGTGTTGTAGTTGCCGCCGTGCTGATTGGAGGCGGAATCTATATGAAAACGGAACGGGACCGAAATCTGAATGCAGATACAGCAAGTACTGCAGCGGACAGCAATAGGGCAGAAGAAGTACAGAAAGCCGTATTTCTTGCAGAAGATTCCGGGTTATGGTACCTGGGAGATCTGGAACACGGAAACATCTATGTGACACATACACCGTCCGACACACTTTACGATGAAAATGGAAATGCCATTGATCCGTCCGAGATCAAAAAAGGAGATTTTCTTCAAGTGGAGGGCGACGGTATTATGCTGAACTCCTATCCGGGACAATATCCGGGTATCAGCCGTATTATGAGAATCAGCGGCGGTACGGAGGCGGATGCAGAAAAATTCGATGAGGAACTTTCCCAGATTCTGCCGGAAAAGGATCCATCGGAAATTCCGTTTCTGAATCTGTGCTACACACAGCCAAATGCCAGGTGACAGCTATGGCAACACAGGGAGGTTATACCTGGTCTTATGTTGATGAGGACGGCAATGGTCAGAACGTCGTTGCGGACAGTGCGTTCATTCTGGAATGGACGGAACTGAGTGATCTGCATACAGCAAATGACGAAGGAAAAACCGATCTGGAGCTTGTCTTCTCGGAGGAGCCGGATTCTGTCACAGCAGAAAGATGGCCGGCCGAAGACCGGGGGCAGAACTTTGGCAATGGTTACCCGGAGGGAGAAAGCGTTTCTGTGGAGCATGCGGAGAGCTGGAGCATTCCGGGAGCCGAGGCCGGCTACATCTACGAAGTGGACGCGGTATTCGAAAATGGAACCGTGTCATACGGATTTGAAGTGAAAAAGTAAAAAAAAGACTTTCTTTTTCCGTGACATTATGCTATTTTTACTGTGAAAACAGAAAAATGCAATGTGCCATACGGCATAAGCAGCTGACTTTTCAAAAATCAGAATCCGTTTGACCGGAGGATGCGAGGAGGAATTTGTATGAAGTTAATTGTTGCTGTATTACGGAAAGAGGACGAGGCAGACACCATTGCCGAGTTGAACAAAAAAGGCTTTTTTGTGACGGAGCTTGCCACGACCGGCGGTTTCCTGAAGGAGAAGAACACAACACTGCTGATCGGAACCGATGATCATAAGCTCGACGCTGTGCTTGCGATCTTAAAACAGGAAGCAGGGCTTCGGAAAACAGTTACCTATGCGGCCACCCCGATGGAAAGCGGAAACTTCTGCCCGGGCGGAAATTACTCTGTTCCGATTGATACCCAGACAGGAGGCTGTACTGTGTTTGTGCTGAACATGGAACAGCTGGAAAAATTCTAAGACTCTAAAAATTTTTAAATTCCGGCATATGATCCCGGTAGTGGAGCGGCAGATGCGTACGCTGACAGTCGGGATTGGAACGCTCTTTGATGGCAATTGCGGTGAAAAATCCTTTCCAGAGTTCTTCGTAAGGGTCCGAAGTGGATTCCGTGAGGGAAAGGCGTTCTATTTCATCCGGAGAAAGACGGGTCAGATAAAAGGGCCGGTCAGCGGGATGCACGACGGCAAGCTGCCGGTTATCATCGAGAATCATCCAGTTTTCTGAGGGAAGCCGGTCAGAAAAATGGGGAGCGACCAGGGTCAGCACATTGGCTTTCGGGGAAATATGCGAGATCAGGATCGGAAAACCGGAGGAAATATTTGCAAAACGGATAAATTCCCGGAACGAATGCGCTTCATTTGTGACCTGACGGGAAACTTCAAAAGCGTGGAATACCGCCGGTTCCTGCAGCATATGCAGGGTATCCTTTCCATAGGAAAAGCCGTAGAGCAGAAAACGATAAATGATGTCGGGAGCGTCGCTTCTCTCGGACATTGCACAGAGATAGACGAGCCGCCAGGCTGCTGCGCCGATCTTCTTTTGAATGGATCGCGTGACGCTGGCGGCTTTTTCTGTGTCCGGCTCAACATGGCAGTAATCGCAGAACAGCTCCAGATTGCCGACTGGTTCCGTCATCAGCGTACATTGCGGTAGCCGAGACGGGAATTCCAGGCTTCATAGATGCAGGTCAGGATCGACGCAAGATCCGGACTGCAGGTGTAAACAGTCATAATAAAATCCTTTCTGAAATCAATTGATACAGACAACAGCCTTCTGCAAAAAAGCGCAGGTAAAGCAAAAAGCTTTTCCGTGAGAAGAACGCCCGGGATTATATATGCCCAGGTACGGCAGCATCAAACAGAGAAAGCTGCTGATACTGTTCCGGATGGGAAACCTCCCAGTTGGAGGCGGCTTCCTCTCCCGTGAGCTGCCGGGTCAGAAACTGCTGTTCCAGCCGCATGTGATACATCATTTTTCCCTCGCAGGTGATAAAATATTTGGCGCGTTTCAGCACCACACCGATCTTTTTCAGGTGCTCAAAGGAAAGATGGGAGCTTCTGCGGCTCTTTACAATCCGCATGGCCGATTTCGGCGATGCCGGGAACGCGCAGAAGGTCGCATACTCAGCCGTGTTGATCTCCACCGGAAACAGCTCCATATGGCGCAGCGCCCAGTCGCATTTCGGGTCGAGCTGTGCATGAAAGTTCGGGTGGGCTTCATCGAGCAGTTCATCCGCCTGAAAACCGTAGAAGCGGAGCAGCCAGTCTGCCTGATAAAGGCGGTGTTCCCGAAGAAGCGGCGGCTTGGTTTCACGTGAGGGCAGGGCGGAATCCTCGTTGACCGGAATGTAGGCGGAGTAAAAGACGCGCTTCAGGTCATACTGCTGGTAGAGAAGCTGTGAGGTGGAGAGAAGCTGGTAATCGTTTTCCTTTGTCGCACCGATGATCATCTGCGTGCTCTGACCGGCAGGAACGAAGGGAGCAGAGCGTTCCTTTTCCGGCAGTGACCGCGCGGAGGAGGAAGAGATCCAGCCAGATCGGCAGCGGAGGCGGAAATCTGCTTTCGTGTATCGAAATGGAGTGGGAGAGATAGCGGTTTCCCGAGGAACGCTCTAAAAAAGCGCTTTCCCTGCGGTCAGCCGGTAATCTACAATACCGGACTGGATCTGGCGCATGGGTTTTAAAATCGCTTTCTGTGTCTTCTGCGGGGCCAGTTTCTGCAGCCCTTCTCCGGTCGGGAGTTCCAGATTGACGCTCATGCGGTCGGCGAGATAGCCGGTCTTTTCGATCAGATCGGCGGGTGCGCCCGGGATAGCTTTGACGTGGATGTAGCCGTTAAAGCGGTAACGATTACGTAAAAGATGCAGAGTGCGGTACATGAGTTCCATCGTATGGGCAGGATTTTTGCAGACGGCGGAACTTAAAAAGAGTCCCTCAATATAGTTTCGGCGATAAAATTCCGTGACGAGTGTACAGACCTCCTCCGGTGTAAACGTGGCGCGCTGCCGGTCATTCCCGGCGCGGTTGACGCAGTATTTACAGTCGTAGATACAGTCGTTGCTCTGCAGAATTTTCAACAGAGAGATACAGCGTCCGTCGGAAGAAAAGCTGTGACAGATACCGCAGGAGACCGAATTGCCGAGATGTCCCTGTTTTCCGGCACGGTTCACACCGCTGGAAGTGCACGCAACGTCGTATTTGGCCGCGTCAGCGAGAAGATTCAGCTTCTCGGAGAGAGAAAGTGTTTGTGATGATAACTGCATGGCAGAAAAATTCCTTTCTATGTCCAAATGAATACGAATAAAAGTAAAACAATAAGATAACAGGTATTTTATAAAAAGAACAACTGTTCGATAAAAGAAGTGTAACACAAATCGAACGAATGTTCAAGAGGAAAAATGAAAATAGTACAAGAAAATACTGGAAGAAAAGAAACAGAATTCGATCCGGAAAAACGTGAACAGGAAACAGCAGGGAAAATTTCTGTTAGAAAAAAGTTATACAAAAACAGCCGCACAGATCGGAAAAACAAATCTGTGCGGCTGTAAGCCAAATTTTATGGAATTGAAACGGAAGCAGAGCCGTTTACGCCAAAAGCGCCCCAATTGCCCCGAATACGCCGGAACTTGCAAGCAGCATGATGACGCTTGCAAGGAGAACACCGCCCATGATGGCGAGAACGCTGGTCTTAAAGTCCATATCGAGGATACTTGCGGCCAGTGTGCCGGTCCATGCGCCGGTTCCCGGGAGCGGGATGCCGACGAAGAGCAGCAGGGCGAGCGGAAGTCCGCGGCCGGCTTTTGCTTTCAGTTTTTCCCCGCCTTTTTCGCCTTTTTCCAGACACCAGGTGAAGAACTTTCCGATATACTTTTTATCACATCCCCAGACAAGAACCTTTCGAGCGAACAGGAAAATAACCGGAACAGGAAGCATATTTCCGATGACGGCGATCAGATAGGCCGGAAGCGTCGGAATATGGAAAGCTACCGCGTACGGAATCGCACCACGCAGCTCGATGAGCGGAACCATGGAAATCAAAAATACAATCAGATATTTGGTAATCATATACACCTCTCGTTTTTTACAAAATGTTATCGTTTCTTAGTGCAACGCTCTTATTGTAGCGTGATGCCCGCCATTTGTCCAGTATAAAAAGAAAGAAAGGAGCGGGAGTAAAAGAAATCTTAAGAATTTCTGCATTTTGTATAATTTTATAACTTTCAAAATTTGAATTTTAGAAACGGTATGTTAGAATGAAGTGTACTGTTTGCAAAAGAACAGCAGAGATGCCCCCAATGACAGGGGGCGTGGACTGAAATAACAAACGAGGAGGACCCACCTATGATTGCACTGATCGATTATGATGCCGGAAATATAAAAAGCGTGGAAAAAGCCTTTCAAAGCCTTGGAAAAGAGGTTGTACTGACCAGGGATCCAGACGTGTTAAAACGCGCAGATCACGTCGTTCTGCCGGGTGTCGGCAGCTTTGGAGATGCGATGGAAAATCTGAACCGCTATCATCTGGTACAGGTCATTCATGAAATCGTAGAAAAAGGGACTCCGTTTCTTGGAATCTGTCTCGGACTGCAGATCCTGTTTGAACGCAGCGAGGAGAGCCCGGGCGTGGAAGGCCTTGGCCTGTTAAAAGGAGAAATCCTTCGGATTCCGGACAAAGAGGGCTTAAAGATTCCGCACATGGGCTGGAATTCCATCCATCTGCAGAACGAGGGACGCTTATTCAAAGGCATCCCGCAGGAATCGTATGTTTACTTTGTCCACTCCTACTATCTGAAAGCAGAAGAGGAGGAAATTATAAAAGCAACGACAGAGTACAGTACACACATCCATGCATCCGTGGAAAAAGGAAATCTGTTCGCCTGCCAGTTCCACCCGGAAAAGAGTTCAGATCTTGGACTTGCCATTCTGAAAAACTTTGCGGAAATTGGAGAGGAGGACTAAGCGATGTTTACAAAACGAATTATCCCATGCCTGGATGTAAAAAACGGAAGAGTCGTAAAAGGCGTTAATTTCGTCGATTTAAAAGATGCCGGAGACCCGGTGGAGATTGCAAAAGCGTACGACAAGGCAGGAGCCGATGAAGTTGTGTTCCTCGACATCACCGCCTCCTCCGATCAGAGAGGAACGGTCATCGATATGGTGCGCAAAGTAGCAGCAAACGTCTTCATCCATTCACCGTCGGCGGCGGAATCCGTACCGTAGACGATTTCAAGATGCTGCTCCGCGAGGGAGCCGACAAAATTTCGATCAACTCCTCCGCAATCAACAATCCGCAGCTCATTGGCGATGCGGCGCAGAAATTTGGCAGCCAGTGCGTGGTCGTTGCGATCGATGCGAAGAAGAGAGCTGACGGAAGCGGCTGGAATATCTACAAAAACGGCGGCCGGATCGATGTCGGCATCGACGCCGTCGAGTGGGCGAAAAAAGCCGAGAGCCTCGGAGCCGGAGAAATTCTGCTCACCAGCATGGACTGCGACGGAACAAAGGCGGGATACGATATCGAGCTGACAAGAACGATCGCAGAGAGCGTCGGCATCCCGGTCATCGCATCCGGCGGCGCAGGAACGCTGGAGCATTTTTATGATGCCTTAACCGAAGGAAAAGCCGATGCAGCGCTTGCCGCATCCCTGTTCCACTACAAAGAACTGGAAATTCGTGAAGTCAAAGAATATCTGGCAGGCCGTAATGTGCCGGTCCGCCTGTAAAAGGAGGAAGAAAACAATATGCCGCCTCTTAGCGGAAGCTGGGCAAATGCCCTGAAAGGAGAATTCTCCAAAGATTATTATAAAAAACTGTTTCAGACAGTGGGCGCGGAATACAAAACCCACACGATTTACCCGCCGGCTGATGATATTTTCAATGCGTTCCACTTTACCCCGCTCGAGCAGGTAAAGTGGTCATCTTAGGCCAGGATCCGTACCACGAGCCGGGACAGGCGCACGGACTCTGCTTTTCCGTAAAACCGGAAGTAGACATTCCGCCGTCTCTGGTCAATATTTACAAGGAACTCGAAGACGATCTGGGATGCTACATCCCGAACAACGGTTATCTCGAAAAATGGGCACGGCAGGGTGTTCTGATGCTGAACACGGTGCTGACTGTGCGTGCGCATCAGGCAAATTCCCACAAGGAAATCGGCTGGGAGCAGTTCACGGACGCGGCAATCAAAGTGCTCGCCGGGCAGGACCGCCCGATGGTATTCATCCTCTGGGGACGTCCCGCACAGCGCAAAAAAGAGATGATCCACAATCCGAAACATCTGGTGCTGATGTCCGCTCATCCGAGTCCGCTCTCTGCATACCGTGGATTTTTCGGCAGCCATCCGTTTTCCAGAACAAACGAATATCTGGAAGAAAACGGTCTTGCGCCGATTGACTGGCAGATCGAAAATGTAATACGGGAGCAAAAGCATGAGTAAAAAGAAAAATACATTATTGAGAAATACTTCTATTTTAATGGCGGCAACGATTATCTCACGTGTGATCGGTCTTTTATACCGGTCACCGCTCGGCGAAACGATTGGAAATGAGGGACTTGGCTATTACAGTACGGCGAGTAATCTGTATACGATTCTGCTTCTGATCTCCTCCTATAGTATTCCGATGGCAGTGTCAAAAATCGTATCCGAACGTCTGGCATTAAAAGAGTACCGAAATGCACATCGCGTGTTCCACGGTGCCCTTCTTTACGCCGTGATCGTAGGTGGAGTTGCTGCACTGGTGGCATTCTTTGGCGGGAAATTCCTTCTGCCGTATAACCAGCAGAATGCACTCCTCGCCCTGCGTGTATTGGCGCCGACGATCTTTTTCTCGGCTGTTCTCGGCGTTCTGCGTGGCTATTTCCAGGCCCACAGCACGATGATTCCGACCTCAATTTCACAGATCATCGAGCAGGTATTCAACGCCGCATTCAGTATTGGCGCCGCCTGGTTCTTCATCCAGCAGTTCGCGACAAACGATACCGAACATGCCAAATTCGGTGCGCCGGCGGAACCTCGGAACAGGAGCCGGTGTCCTGGCAGGCCTCTGCTTCATGTTGATTGTCTATGGCGTAAATCGGAAAACCATTCTGCGGAAAGTGGCAAAGGACACGCGCCACGCGAAGAATCCTACCGCGAAATTTTTCAGGTTCTTTTTCTGATGGTAACACCGGTTATCTTTACGACCTTTTATTTATAACTGCAACGCTTACCTGGACAATTACCTGTCTTCACCATCCTCGGATGCACGGAGAGAATC
>ENA-OQJH01000747-OQJH01000747.1-human-gut-metagenome-genome-assembly--contig:-NODE-747-length-16161-cov-1.484096_pt1 | contig 16161 bp, 28 predicted proteins | sample MGYA00242597_ERZ504763 | MGnify/ENA primary metagenome ERZ504763 (study PRJEB26092, sample SAMD00036359) | human gut metagenome | host: Homo sapiens | study: EMG produced TPA metagenomics assembly of... | reverse complement strand
CCGAACAATTCTTCTGGTTTTCTTAAAGTAAAACTGTAGATAATGGAAATATTTTCTTCCCGCACATTGCAATCCAAATGATTTGGTATTAGCAATTACAGAATAGATTTCTGCTACATTCGGTAAATCTGTTTTTAAATCAAACATTTTTATCAATGACCTTCCTCCCCAGATACGACTCTCAAGGATGGGATCAATTTGAAATATTTTTCTTTTCTTCAATGTGATATGCCATTGCACTGCCTCCCAAAACTATTATAGAAAATTGGATTGATGGATATGCACACAAGTACATCCCATACTTTTTGCCGCTATAGGTGCTATCCCGTGTACGCTTTGAAAAGCACGGTTAAAGGATGTTGGAGATGAATACCCGTATTTGTGAGCAACATCAATAACCTTATTATCTGTTCTTTGTAACTCAAATGCAGCCTGTGTCATTTTACGGCGGCGTATGTACTCTGATAGTGACACTCCTGATACATAAGAAAAAATCCGTTGAAAATAATATGTTGAACAACAAGCTATATGAGCTGCTTCATCATAGGATATTTCCTTGTCTAAGTTTTCCTCTATGTAATCAATGGCTGCTCCAAGTCTTTTCAACCATTCCATTTACTTACCTCCTCATATATAAGCATACAAGAATACGAGTCATTATTTTCCTCGCTTTCATGTTCCGCTTTTGTAAACTTATCTATAGTTTATCCGAATAAAAAATTAGTTTCAAGCATGTCAAGCGTGCTTTAATCTCTTGTTACAAGAGATTAAACTTCCTATACCAAGAGATTTCACATCGTTTAACTGGAAGCTGCATCTCTGTAAAATATAAGAGTAAAATTTTCAGAGAATAGGTGGTGAGCTAATGGACGAAAGGAACAATAATTTTGACTTCGATTTACTCCGATAGGCAGGCTATCAAAAAAGCCCGTGAAGCCAGAGGGATGACAAGGGAGCAACTATCTGGAATAATCGGCTATGCTCCCAGACATATTCAGTCTATCGAAAACGAGGGGCAGTATCCAAGTATCGAGCTATTTATCCAACTTATTACGATGTTCGATGTGTCGGTTGACGAGTACATATTCCCAGATAATGAGGTCAAGAAAAGTTCCGTCCGCAGACGCTTAGACGCACAGCTCGACAATTTAGACGATAAAGAACTGTCCGTTATAGAAGCAACTGTTATCGGACTATGTAAGGCAAAAGAGCCAGAGGAATAAACCTCTGGTTTTTCTTTTGCCCATTCTTAATAGGCAGGAACGCCGTAGCCATAGATGGAGCTGCTTCCAACCGTATATTGCTTTTGCCTGCAAGCGTCGCCAGAGTTACCCTCCACGGTGTAAACGACACCGTTTTCGCATTTCTCCACAATGCCTACATGGTCGGTTTCTCCGTCGCCTTCCCAATCAAAAAAGATAATATCGCCTGTCGACGGCTCATAGCTTCGGTCTTTCCATTGTCCGTTACCCTTAAACCAATTTGCACCGTCCACGCAGCCTGCGAATTTGGGGATAATCCCGCTTTCGATATAACTACACTGGTCGGCACACCACGATACGAAGCAGGCACACCATTCCACACGCCCATCAAAGCCATACCAACTCCAATAAGGCTGACCGCCCTCATTTCCGAGCTGTGTCAAAGCGACCTCCACAATCACCTGGTTACCGCCGCTTGTGAACGCCCTCCCGTATGGATAATACCGCAGCACATGGGCGGGATATTGCGTGTCGCCATAGCTGTCCCAACCTAACCGTGCCGCCTGCATGGTGGAGAACTCTACCGCATTGGCATAGGAATAGCCGCCATAGTTGGTCTTAGCCCACGAGATATAGCCGTTGCCGAAATTGTAACCCTGCAAGGCAAGTTTGATATGCTCCATATCAATCGGGTTTTCTACCTCGGCAGAGATAAGGCAGCCTTTAATTCCTGTACACCGTCACTCAATCGAATAGTTCTGGGTCTTGTATCCCGTTCGGCTCGTTGGGGATAACCTTGTCGTTAAAGCTGCCCTCCGCCGCCATGCATCGGGTCAGTCCACGCCCGCCACTTTCCTGCATCATTACCGCCTTGATAAGCTCCACATATTCGGGAATACCGTACTGTTTGGCATATTTCTGTATCAAAGGCTCATAGGCTTCCACCTCCGCACTGACAGGGGTATAGGCGTTACTTCCGCTTCCACCGCCAAACAGGGAAACGGCACAGCCGAGCAGGACAACAATGAGAATAATCACAACTGCAATCCAACCACCTGCAATTAAAGCGGAAATCAGAGCTTTTGTTCCTGCAATAATCGCCTTGACCGCAGCTATGGTGGCTCTGACCGTCGCTTTCGTTGCTTCGGCGGTTGCCTTTGCGGTGACTTTTGCCGCCTGTGCCGCCTTTTGGGCAGTTTTCGCAGAAGCCCTTGCCGCTACCTGTGCTGTTTTTACTGAGGTTTCCGTCGTTTTGATTGCCGCCTTAGAAGTTGCCTGTGCGGTTTTAATTCCCTTTTCGGTTGTCTTGACCGTTCCTTAGCAGTTGCTTTCACCGCTTTTTCTGTATTTCGGGCTGTGGTCTTAATCATTTTTTGCCCCTGCTGTCGGGTCTTTATCAACTGCGATTTTGCTGTCTGGGAAACATCGGGGGCAGAGGAACGGCTTGCAGCCCCGTGACGGATCTGCAAGCGTGTTGTTCTGACATATTCTGTATTGCTTTCTGTTCTGCGGCTTTGACAGCCCGACTTTGCTTGAAATCGGTTATTTTATCTTTTGCCTTACCGATATTCTCCTGCGTTGTCTTGACTGCCTTTTGCCCCTGCTTATTGAACTGGTGGATACCTTCGTCCTTTACACGGTCTGCCGCAAAAGAAATCCTGCCCGTAGCATATTCTGTGGCAGAGCTTTCATCAGCGTAATATCCTGTTCCGCCTTGTCCTTTATCCCCACATAGGCAGATTTCATACGCTCACTGGCTATGGTGGCTTTATCTATGGTCTTTATCGTGCCTTTAACCGCATCTCTGGTTTTAATATCAGCCATAGAAAACCTCCTTTCCCAGAGGATTTGCGTTCAAATCAGCCGACCTTTTTGCCACTACAACGAGTCTGCCGTTCTGTGCGGAGTATTCGCAGGTGGAAAGGGTAATGAGCCTGTCGCCGTATTCAGCGGTCACACCTGTATCATACAAAGCAAGCTCCTTGCACTTCCCGACATAGGAATTAAAATCTTCCTCATTCTCCGCATCAACAAAGTCGTAGTATCGGAAGCCCTCAGAGCTGTACGCCACAGTCTTAAATACGGCGACGATTTCATACTCTTCCTGCTCTGTGAGGGTATCAAACTGAATATTCTTGTGTTCCTCATAAAAGCTCTTGGACTTGTAATCCTCCAACGCTCCAAACATCTTGCCGCCCTTGATGTGATGACCGTAGATAACCAGATTGTCACTTTCGGCAATATCACAATTCTCCTGCACATAAGGCGTACCTAAGTCACTGTACTCTTTTTCAAAATTGTGCTTCAGATAGAAATTCGGATTGTTCCTACTCTGCATCACAGGATAATTGATTATCGTGCCGGCAATGGAAAGCCAACCGACATATCCTCATTCTGTAAATACAATTCCTGATACTTGGCAAGCACATCTTCTCCCTCGCTGACAGGGCATCGTCTGGCACGGTTTCATCCGTGGGAGCCTGCTCTACCATCTCGCAATCTCCTCAAAGGTTTCCGTCTGCTCGTCCACCTCTGCATAGTAATGATAAATGCGGAAGCCGCAAAAAGCCGCCGTACCTAACAAGCACACGGCGGCTACAACACAGATAATAGATTTATAATTCTTCATAGGCTTTTCCTTTCTTATCTTGAAATTTCCGTCTGTTTTCTGGGAGCAGGAAGCTCCCTGCAATATTCGGGGTATCTGACCTTGATGCCCTCCATAAAGTAGGGAGCAAACTCACAGCAGAACAACTCCTCTGGCGTGAAATACCGTTCCCGCCCTTCCTCTGCATACCCGTTCCAAAGGTTAAAAGCAAGATGGCAGACCTTGACTGTTCCGCTTGTCTGCCAGCCGCCGTGCATACCCTCTGGCTCGATGCAGTCCTCCTTGAAATTGAACATCTGGTTGATGTTCGCCCTCGTTTCTGAAGCGATACCCATTACATAGAAAAATGCCCTATGATAACAGTCGTTCACTCTGCATTTCATCATATTTTCCAGAAAGAAATCACGGTGAGCCGTATCACGGAATTTAATATCAGCCATAAAAGACCTCCTTTCTTAGACCTCACCGAACTTTGTTGTCATCAACTTGTAAAGCTCGGTATTGCGTGGGAACTTGTTTACAAATGGTACAAGGGAGCTGCCAACTTTGAGTAATCCCTGTCCTGCACCGACATTCGTGATATAGCTCATCTGAAGGTCGGAGATATTAAGGAGCTTGGCAAGCTCAAGTCTGTCCGTGGACGCTTGGTTAAGCATAATGATAAATTCACTGTTAGCAAGCATCGTCCTTGCGGTATGGCTCTGCAAAAGGTCGTCTACATTCTGTGTAATACCCGTACAGTATGCACCGTATTTACGCACACGCTTCCAGAGGGTAAAGAGGAAGTTTGCAGAGTATTCGTGCTGAAAGAGGAGATAGATTTCATCAATGAAAATAAAGGTATTTCTGCCTTTGGCTCTGTTCTGCGTTATACGGTTTAAGATGCTGTCAAGCACGACGAGCATACCGATAGGCTGTAACTGTTTACCCAAATCCAGAATGTCATAGCAGATAAGACGGCTGTGGGTATCAACATTCGTGTGCTTTGCAAAGGTGTTGAGCGACCCGTCCGTAAACAGCTCAATCGCAAGGGCGATTTCCTGTGCTTCTGGCTCATTCTGTTTTAACAGTTCCTCACGGAAGTCCTGCAAGGTGGGCGGCGTTCCCATATAGTTGCCCTGCTGATAGTAGCGGTAGACGCTTGCCGTACAGCGGTCAATGATAGATTTCTGCTTTGCTCCCAAGTTCGTGCCGCCGATGAGCTGTTCGCAAAGGGATAAAATAAACTCCGATTTCAGAATGACGGGGTTTGCACCATCACCGTAATCGGAGTTCATATCCATAGCATTGATGTGATTTTCACTTGTCGCAGAGATATGAATGACTTCTCCCTTCATTGCTTTCACAAGCGGGGAATACTCACGCTCTGGGTCAATGATGATAATATCAGCGTTGGGGTCGGTCAGAATGATATTCGTCATTTCTTCCTTTGCGGTAAAGGATTTTCCTGCACCCGACACACCGAGAATAAAGGAATTGCCGTTAAGGAGCTGCCTGCGGTTGGCGATAATCATATTTTTGCTGATAACATTCTGACCGTAATACACACCGTTTTCATGGTAGATTTCCTGCACACGGAACGGGATAAACACTGCAAGGCTCTCTGTTGTGAGGGTACGCAGGGCATCTATCTTCCGTACACCAAATGGCAGGGCTGTATTCAATCCGTCCATCTGCTGATATTTCAGCACCGCAAACTGGCACAAATGCTTTCTTGCGGTAGTCAAGAGAGCTTCTGTATCATTGTCGAGCTGCTCTTTGGTATCTGCCGTATGCACCATCGTCAGCACGGCAAACATCATTCTCTGGTCACGGGTCGTCAAATCGTCCAGAAATTCCTTGCTTTCCTTCCGCTGCTGTTCCAAGTCATAGGGGATAACGGCAGAAAAATTATTGTTCTGGTTCTGCTTCCTCTGCCAATTCGTGATATTGGTTTCCACACCAAGCAGACGGTTTTCCACCTCCCGCACGGCTTCATCTGTGGGAACGGGGATAATATCAACGGACAGCATCATATTCCTGTTCAGCTCACAAAGCTCCGCAACCATACTGTCCTTGATATATGCCGCATACTCTCTGAGAAAAATCACACGCCCATATCTGTCACCCATTCTGAAGCAGTCGCTCTCAAATTCAAAGGCATCAGGCAGATAAAATCCTTGAAATCGTGACCTTTCCGCATCGTCTGGGTAATATCGAAGTGGAACGCTGTTTCTTCTCCTGTACGGTAGAAGTCGTGGAAGATACGCAGCTTGTCGCCTGCGTCCAGTTCCACACACTTCGACCCCAGACGGTTAAAGTGGGCGATAAGGTCAGCACCCACACGGGCGAAGTAGTTTCGGGCTTCCTCGATATTCTTCTTGCAGACAGATACGGTTACATACTTATCCTGTACGATGGAATTAGCCCCTGTCGCCTTATCCAGAAGCATTTTGTTGTATTCCTTGCGGTACTTATCCAGACCGTCATCAGCCATTGGGATTAAAATAGTCTGTTCAAAATCAGCTTTGTTCAAGCGACGGTTGTTGATAGTGATTTTCGTGGTCGCACCGCTGTCAAGGGAATTAAGAAGCTCCGAGTATTCAAGGAACATTGCTTCCTTATCCTCACGGCTTGCCACGGCATAGTTTATATCCTCAAATTTAAAGGTCTTTGCGTACTTGTTCCTGCCGACAAGGAATATGCCGTCATCCCAGATTGTCTTAATCGGGATAACATTCTGTACCGACTTCGGCACAACAAACTTTTCCCTGTCCTGCTTGAACAGATTTTTTAAGAGTTCTCAGCATTGTTTACCTCCTTGCTGCGTTTCGCTTTTTTCTTTTTCGTTTTCTTTGGTTTCGGTGTCCTGCCTTTCTGCTTTTTCCGTACTGTCGGCAACCCTTTTTCATGGGCTTCAATGGTCGGCTTCATCGTTTCGTAATAGAGATTATCTGGCAGGAACATCAGCTTTTTCGGCATCAGAAATTCTGATTTAATCCACGCCCAGACAAACTGTTCTGCGGTCATACCGTTGTATTTGATAAATCCCATAGCCGCAAAAGGGAACGCACCTAAGATACAAACCCAACTGAGGGTTTCCGTTCCAAACCGTGGACGGAGAAGAAAATACAAACCCACCGCCACGCCGCAGGCAAGGACAGAAAAAATGAACTGTCTGAGGGACAGTCCAAAAAACATACTCTCCGTATAATTACGGATTTCCTTATTTATCTTGACTTCCAATCATAGCACCTCCCTTACAAGCCCATCATTTCTCTTACAACACGGTCTGCCATTTTGACCGCACCGACAAGGACGAGCATATTGAACACAAGCTCCCCGATATAGCTCCATACCATTGTAACCGCCGCCGCATCGGGATTGACCACAGGCGGAGAAGAAGCAAATAGGGAAAAGATAATGCAGGCAAGCACGATAACCGCACCTTCAAGGCATACAGCGGCATAGCTCTTAATGAAGCTCTTGCCGACGCTTTGGCTCGGCTCTCCAGCAAAAGCGGAAAGGGGTACGGGTGCTATGGCAGTATAGATATACAGCTTGAAAAACCTGCCATATACCGACATAATCATTATGAATGACAGCACCGTAATAAACAGTCCGCCTATCAGCGTGACCGCCCATAGCGGGATACTCTCAAAAAATCCGCAGTCTTCAACGGCTGTCACGATTTCCTGCGGCAACACCGTCTGCTGTGCCGAGCCAAATCCTACGGCATTCATAATCGTGGAAATCATACCCTGCACAATCTTAAACAGTGCCATCATCAGTTCTAATCCGTAGGTCACTGCACCTTTGGCAATGGCAAAGCGGATAAACAGCTTCAAAGCCTGCTCTGGTCGCTTGACTTCTGCAAAATTTCCGCAGGTACGCATCACACCCACAACAAAGAACAGCACGAGCAGGGCAAGTCCGATAGCCTGCACCGCACCGTGAATATCCACGATGACATTCCATATCGTGCCGCCCTTAAAGTTCTCTGGGGATTGGGTAATGAGCTGCCATATCTCGCTAATTTCTCATTCCAAGTGTTTAGGGCGTTCTCTAAATTCTGTACCACCCAGTTATCAGACATTTGACCACCTCCTTGATGATATTAGATAACGGAGCGAGTTCCGCACTCGGCGGATCTGCTCCCGTTATCTTTTGTGTCAGTCTGTTATCTTAGCCTGTGATAAGAGTCAAGATTTCTTTTGCGAAGGTAATGACAACGCCGCCTGCAAGGGTCAAAAATCCGTTAGCTCTCTGGGACGGGTCATGGGATTTGAGGGAAAGACCAATCTGCACGATACCAAAGCCGAGCATAATCATACCAACAGCCCTCACCAGACCGAAAATGAAATCGGACAGATTGTTGACTACCTGAATGGGGTCATTGGCAGCAAAGGCGGTTACGGAAGTACCAAGCACAAAGGTCATTGCCATAACAGCCATACAGTAATAGCGGAAGCCTTTCTTAACCTTTTTAGTCATCGGCAGCTTCGTGGTTTTCTTGTTCTCGTTCTTCTTAAAAAGTTTCATAGGGTAAATCCTCCTTATAAATTGAATATTTCTTCCAAGTCCTCATCGGACAGAAGCTCATAGGAAGTGCTGACAGCTTTCACGCTCACGGCATTATCTGGAATATCACTGTCAAACACAAGGGTTGCGACAGCCTGCGTAGGCTCTCCGTGGATATACGGCGGTTGCCCTCCATCAGCCGTCAGCTTCACATTCGGGTGCTTCAAGATGTCATATTTGAAGTCCATAACGGGCGTTCCCCACGCACAAAAAGAAGTGCGTAACGGTTATCAAGCATACGCACTTCGTCTGGGGTCATCAGCTCACGCCCCGAAATCTGATAATTTGTTGAATAGTTACCACTCCGCCCAGAGCTTTTCCCGTAGGTGTTGGTATCAATGGTTTCCTTGCCCAAAAGCTCTGACACATATTTGTGGGTGCTTTGCTCGTTGCCGCCCAGATACAGAAACTCATCGCAGTTGCCGATAATGCTTTCCCATTGCTTTTCAAAAAGGGCTTTGAGCTGTGCCAGATTTTGCAGGATAATGGATACCGATACCCCTCTGGAACGCATAACGGACAGGATTTTATCAAAGTCATCAGGCAATGAAACATTCGCAAATTCGTCCATTATGAAATGGCAATGCACAGGCAGGCTTCCGCCGTACTTGTGGTCTGCCAGATAAAAAAGCTGTTGAAAGAGCTGGGTATAAAGGATACTGACAAGGAAGTTAAAGCTCGTGTCGTTGTCTGGTATCAGAGCGAACAGAGCGACCTTCTTTTCTCCCAGACTTGGCAGGTCAAGCTCATCGGTGGCGGTCAGCCCCGCAAGGCTCTCCAGATTGAATTTTTCAAGCCTTGCGGCAAGGGTTATCTGGATACTCTTTAGGGTCTTTGCACTGCCAGAGTGGTAATCCCTGTAATACTTGAGGGCAATATGCTCTGGGTTTACCATTTCCAGACGGTCAAACAGCTCGTCCAGAGGGCTTACATAGCTGTCATCGTCCTCTCGGACTTCGCCTGCACGGAGCAGCTCCATAACCATCGGAAAATTCTGCTCGTCTGGCGGTGCCTCATATTTCAGATAGAACACCAGAGCCAGAAGCAGCATACTCGCCGCCGTATCCCAGAATGGGTCTTGCGACTGTGAGCCTTTCGGAGTGGTCGCCTTAAACAAGTTTGTTACCAACCTCTGAACATCGTTATCGTTCCGCAGATAGACAAAGGGATTGTAACAATGGCTGCGGTGCATATTGATAAGGTCAAGCACACGCACCTCATAGCCTTTATTTTCCAACAGACCGCCGATGTCACGGACGATTTCGCCCTTTGGTCGAGTATTACAAAAGATGTGTTGCACTGCATAGCATTTGGCTTGCAGAAAAACCTCGTTTTTCCCGCACCAGAGCCTCCGCAGACTAAAATATTCAGATTCCTGCGGTGCTTTTTCCCGTCCAACCCGATACGGACATTCTGGGTCAAGAGCTTATTGGCTGACGGGTCTTTATCTCGGTACTTCTTATTCAAAGCACCTGCGTTGCCCCATTTCGCAGAGCCGTGTTCCTCACGCCTGCGGTAATTCCTGCGTGTAGAGAAATAAACGCCGATGCCCATAGCGTAGGCAAGTAAAAAAATGAGGACAGTCTTTACGCTGTCCTCACATACCATTATTTCAAACGGATTGCCCATCGCCACAGGCAGACCTCGGATAATCTCTACAAGACCGCCGCTGACATAGGGTGCTGTCAGCAGGGCAAGCCATACGACAGGAAGTATGCCGCAGACAGAAAGGATTAGGCTCGTTTTCTGGTCATCGTTCCTCATTGCACCTGCAATGCACGACCTTAACCTTTTTTGTCGGGGCGTGTGCCACCTTGCTTATCAGCTCGTCAACAGGATCGGTGGGGCGTTCCTCCTGTAACTGCCTTGTACGCAGGGTGTTTAAGGCGTTGATGACGATATTCTTATCGTACTTGTCAAGTGCGATATGGTATCGTTCCTCTCTCATAGTCTGCACCTCCGATTAGCGTTCCTGCTCTTTGTTCTTTGCAGGCTTGTTCTTTTCCATACTCTTATACATATCGCTCTGGATTTCGCCCAGAACATCACGCATCGTGCCAAGCTCTCCCTTGAATGCCTGCGTATCCATTTCCGCATACTCTCTGGGAAGTCTGGAAAAGTCAAACCCTCTGGTATCCACGCCGTAACGGGAGCTTACCATATAGGCAACGCAGAAGGATTTGAAATCGGAAGCATCACGGCTCTCGTTGTACTTAAGTCATAGACCGCCGCCGACACTTCTTTTGCCATACTCACGAACAGCACTTCCTCGGAAAGCCCCTTCTTGACAAAAATGGTCTGCTGAGAGCTGTCATAATAGGCAGGCAGTTCAAGCTCACCGACGGGTACACAGGGTACAGGCTTGCATCAATCAGAGCCGACACAAGCTCACGCATGGATTTCGGCTCCTGTTCCTGCTGCCTGTCCTTTGCCGAGGTTTCGGAAATATCATAAACCACTTTGGCATTGTAGGAGATGCCCTTTGTCCCGTCCTCACGGTGTATTCCTTGCTCGGCTCAAGGATAATAATTTTCTGTGCGTCCTTATTCACATAGACACGGTTCGCTTTCCATTTGCTGTACTCTTTAAGCTGCGTTGCTTCGGGCATCTGTGCTGACACCAGAATAGCGTTAGCCACGGAGTAACGGTCAAAGCGACCCTGCACATCAAGATACTGACGGAAGCTGTCGCCGCTTGCCATCATTTCAGAGCAGGTATTGTCAATCAGCTCATAGGCTTCTTTCCGCTGTGCCTGCTTTGCGGCAGCCCATTCCTCTTTATCAAAAGGTCTGTTGCCGCCGCTGAATACATCGTAAATACTCATAGCTGTTTACCTCGTTTCTTTGGATTTTGGTTTCTTTTTCTTTCTCTGGGGCTGTTTATGCTCCGTTTTCCCGTTAGCACTTTTCGCCCTGTCGGAAGCACCGCTTTTGTCCAGGTCGGAAGTGCCAATCTCTGCTTCCTGCTCCTTGCGGCTCTCCTTGATTTTCCGCAGTTCCTCTCTGACAGAAGGTTTCTCCTTAGTCATAGTAGCCCCCTCTGCGGACTTCTTTGGCTGCTCTAAGGTAGGCTCGGACTGAGGGGATTTTTCTGTCTTTGCCACCGAGGGGTTTGGGGCGTTTTCCTCCTTCTGGACAGGCTTGCCCATAAGCTCGTCAAGCAGCTTGTCTTTCTCCGCCTTTCCTGCACACCAATATCTGGCTCTGGCTGACCGTCCTTTGCATCTTTGGATTTCTCGGCTTCCGTCACAATAGAAGCGGTATCCACCGAAGCAAGATTAAAGCGTTCCACGATACGGCTGATTTTCGATGCGTCCTCGGCACGGGCGATGACATCGACCTCTGCATTTGGGTCTTTGTTTTTCCTGTCCGTGAGGACGCAGTAAAGCACACCGTATTTTTCGCTTCCTGCGTAAACTTCTTTAAGTCGCCGCTTTGACAGTAAAGACTTTCAGCTCCTTACCAGAACGTAGCATACTTGTCAGCCTTGCTTTGCCTTTGGTTTTCTTTTCTTCTTTGAGAATGGAATACAACAGGATAGCGATGTTCTTCGCACCTGCACCTGTGATTTTGGCAGCGACCTCAAAGCCCTCCAAGCTCATTCGGACGATTTGTTCTGCCGCTTCGCCGCCTGTGTTCATTCTTCATCAGCTCCTTTCTTTGCTGTTCGTGTTCGTCTGCCCGTATCGTCTGCAATTTTTCCTTGAGGGTATCACTACGGGCGGAAATGCCCTCGCACAGTCTGACCTCCTTTCGGATAACTTTCAGCCGCCCCGAAATGACGGAAAGCTCTGCCTTAACCGCTTCCTTTTCTTCGCCGCTTATCCTGCGGGATTTGGAGTAAAGCTCCTTTCGCTTCTGAAGCAGGGCAGACATCTCCGTTTCCAGAGAGCCTTTATATGAACAAAGCTGCTCCGCCGTATCAATGTGATTGCGGCAAAGCAGCCTTGTTTCCTGCGTGATGGCTTCCATCTTCATAAGGTCATCCTTTAAGAGATAATGAAGCCGTGCATAATTTTGTTTTCTGCCTTTGGGCAGGATACCGAGCTTGTAGCAGTAATGGAGATACAGCCCACGCAAGCCGCCGATTTCTTGGCATTCTTCAATGAGCCTTTGACCCGATAGACCTTGACCTGTGGCTGTGACTCTGAGAAGCTCTGGAATTTGACCGCATAGGAATTTTCGCTGATACGCTCCATAATCCTGTCATTGGTGTATTCCTCTCCGAGCTTATAAAGCCGCTTGGGTCTTTGCCAGCCCTTGCCTATAATCGTCCAATACTTGCGGTTGGGGTCAAAGTTTATGCGGTAACCCATTTCTGTCAACTGACGGTCAAAGTCTTTCAGCGTGAATGATTTGCTGATAGCTTCATCCACCGCTTGTCTGGCAACATTATCCCTCGTGGGTCGCCCCTGCTTTTCGGCTTGGTAAAGGGCGTAGGGCTTTTTCTTGCCGCTTGGGTGTTCGATGACAGACAGGGCATACTCACGGCAAAGCTCATCGGAACGCTGACGGAGCAGCCGCAGATTTGCTTTGTTGTCGTGGTAGTGCATACCGTCCGCAAAAGAAACAGAGTTCACGACAAAGTGATTATGCAAGCAGTCGGTATTCAGGTGGGTGGCAACGATGACTTGAAATCTGTCGCCCCACATTCGCTCGGCAAGTTTAACGCCGACCTCGTGAGCCTGCTCTGGCGTAACCTCACCGTGCTTGAAGCTCTGAAAGCCGTGGTAACAGACAATCTCACTCGTATCGTTCCATTGGACTTTGGCAATCATCATTTCATCTCTGGCGGTGGTCGGGTCACAGTTTACGCCTGTGACAAAAAAACGCTGCTCGGTCTTATCCTTATTAGTAGCGTACTCCATTACATCGACCATCGCCTGCAGGTCGTCTTCGGTGTATTTGGGGTTGGCGGTCTTTTCGGGATTTTCGGCATAGTCGATTGGATGGTCGAGCCTGCCACGCACATCCCATATCTCGCAGACCGCCATTACGATGACCTGCGTGGAAGCAGATACCTTCTGCGAATGTCAATCTGAAACTCGTGCCATTTCCTTGCTTCCTCACGGAGCATCGGGGTATCCACAAAGCCGAGGGCGTTTGCCTTAACCGCAAGCTGATTGATACGGTTGCCAATGGCGGACAGCTCACGCATCATTTTATAGAACTCTGGGTCGGGCTTCTCGCAGAGCTGATAGCCCCTTACCATTTCTCTTAAAAAGGCTTCTTTTGAGCGACCCGATTTCCGCACAATCTCATTAAGGTGTTCGGCTTCCTCCTCAGTCAGACGGAAAAGTATCTGCACATTTCTTTTTCGCATTGTCCACTTCCTTTCTCTCGGAAAGTCTGTTTATCTGCAAGCAGCACATACACGCAACGCCGAACAGACCGCCGAGCATTGTGCCGATAATGAAAAATAAGAACTCACTCATTCTTGAACTCCTTTCTGTTCTCACGGGGTATTAGGGGCTGACCCCTAACAAGCGAATTTGGCTAACCAAATTCAGTGCTTGGTAAGACGTCTCATTCTTCGCAATCGTCCTCATACATACACTCACCGCACACAGGGCAGAAGTACGGGCAGTCCGAACAATCTTCATTTTCCTGTGGTGTATTCTCGCCCGCACCGTCAAGCCCGTCCTCTCTCTGCTCGGTAATATCGGCTTCGCCGCAGACAAATCATCATCGGTAAAGTTGATAAGGTCGGTATCGAACAGAATAATTTTTGTCTTTTCCTTTGCCTGTTCGGGGCTTTCCGCATAGACGGAAACGGTCTTTCGGTAATGGGCAGTAAGGGTTACATCATACTTTTTCAATGGTTCATTCCTCGCTTTCAGCATTAAGTTTTGATTTGGTTTCGGTGTCTTTCTGGGGAAAAAACTGCTCTACAATCAACGGGCATCACTCCTTTCACGCTTGGGCATAGGTCTTGCAATTTCCAGATAGGACAACAAAAAATCGTTGAAGTCCTTGCCGACAGGCGGTGGATCATCAACGATTTTGTAGTCTTTCTGCAACAGTTCTTTCAAAGTAGCGGTACAAAGCCTGCCTACCTTATCATTATCCAGATGCAGAACTATGGTCTTAATTTGTGGATTGGCACTCAAAAAAGTTGTGAGAGCTATGGGGATTTTGCTGTCCTTCATCTCTTTCTTTGGCTGATACACGCCCGATAAAGAGAGCAAACTTCCGATTTGTAGTCCTTGCCCTCGCATTTCAGATAAGTGGCATAGGACAGTAAATCAATAGCAGCTTCAAATAAATGCACGGTATCCGCAGGCTTCTTTGCCAGAAGTCGGAACGAATACGCTTGTCGCTGCCCGATGCGTCCTGCTTGAAAGTGCTGCCGAGAGTGCCTCGCAGGGCGGCATATTTCGGTGTTCCGCTTTCGTCTTTGCCGATAAAAACAGCATTGTGATAATCGGCACTTTCATAAAGCGTGCCATCTGAGATACACTCCTGTATGAGCTGATAGTCAATACCACGCCCGAAAAGATACTGTATCACTCTGTTACAATCCTTATTTTTTGGCGGCAGGAGCAGAACTTTCGGCTCATCTTTCTTGGGAGTAGGGGGTGGCTTCCAGTCCGCCATAGTCTGTCCCGTGAGAATTTCCACGGCTTCCACAAAGTCATATTCCTTGACTTTGATAAGATAATCGAGGGCAGAATAGCCGCCGAAACCTCTCGACCACCAATACCATTTGCCGTTGGAAATCTTCAAGCTGTCGTGTTCTGCGGTACAGTACACATTGCTTGTGCCTTTGACCTTAACGAGATTGCTCGGCTCAAACTCACGCAGATAGGATAACAGGTCAATCTGGCGTACCCGTTCAAGCACATCTGGTCAATCTGCACATAGGGTCGGTTAGTTCTCAATGGATAAAATCACCTCCAGAAATAGAAAAAGCCGAGGGGCTTTCGTTAAATGAAACCTCTCGGCTATGTAAACGATATGTTATTTTGATAACACACCAAATACTGAAACAGTTTATTAAGACGGTCTATTTCCTCTAAATAAATTGCTTCTTGCTCACTAAAATTTTGAACACCTAATGTCTCAACTATATGGGCTTTGGTGCTTTCTTGTTTATCCATTGAAAGCAAATGGTCAAAATATATTCGATAATCGTGAAGAATATACAACGGCGAAATCAATTTTTCAACATCAATCGTATTTCCAATTCCATTGCAGAATTTCAGCAATATTTCTTTGATAAGACGAATTGACTGCCACTTTCCGTATTGAGCATCTCTTTCATTTTCAGAATATAATGCCTCATACAATTCTCTCAACCCTCCAACATTAAAGCCCTCTACCAACACCTTGTCAAAAGCATTTATTACACCAGAAACACTTTGCTCTGTGAAACAAGCGGACGCTTGATGTTTTTAGCGTGTTCCGAACATTCTTCGTCTAAATGGGCTAAATCAATGTTGTATTTTTTCTTAATGTTTGAAATGAAGCTGTCCTTATTCATTAGAATTTGTTTCTCTATAATAGGCTTACTAAAAGTACAGTTCATTTGTGCTTGAAAGAACTCTGAATCAACGATTAAATGGTCTGAGTCAACATTAAATCCTTTTAAAATCGCTTGGCTCTGAGTATCCATATAATTCAAATCGCCCAACCAAAATACTAACTTTCCATTACTGTTAAAACCAAATGGCACATCCCAATCATATATATATACTCCTCTGGGTCTTTCTTACCTATGTGTCCATAGGTTTCTGAGAAAATATCCACTTCAAAATCGGGAACAGAAATAAAATATATAAGTGCTTTTCTA
>ENA-OQJH01000746-OQJH01000746.1-human-gut-metagenome-genome-assembly--contig:-NODE-746-length-16193-cov-4.492593_pt1 | contig 16193 bp, 26 predicted proteins | sample MGYA00242597_ERZ504763 | MGnify/ENA primary metagenome ERZ504763 (study PRJEB26092, sample SAMD00036359) | human gut metagenome | host: Homo sapiens | study: EMG produced TPA metagenomics assembly of... | reverse complement strand
AAAATTTGCAAAAGAGTCATAGACAAAGGACAGGATAACTACCCGTCTATTCACTCAGATAATCTTCCTGTCCTCTTAATATTTGTTCAATCATATGTAATGCAAATTCTATTTCTCTTTCGTCACACCGATTCATCATAAATGCAAAACTCTCAATGTGTTTTTCTGGGTGCTGCTGGCTCATCAGAACCATAGGCGATGACTCCAATGCATGAACAATATTCAAATATGTATCCCTAGATTGAAAAATTAAACCTGTACTTTGACAACTGAAAATGGCTAAAAAAGTCTAATTTACTTTTGCAATGGCTTCTTCTGGCAGACATGATATAGTTAAGATATCGATTGCTATCTGCTAGAAAGGGGCAGATATGACTTATTACAAAAAAGAAGGACAGATGGATCTGTCTGACAGGATTGCGATAGAAACCGGAATTAGCAGTAAAGATTCCTTCAAAAAAATAGGAAAACTACTCCATCGTCATCCGTCAACAATTGCACATGAGATTAAAGAAAATCGTACATTCATTCCGGGTAACTATTTTCTAAGAAAGGACTGCAGATTTGTAAGACAGTATGTACAGCATCACGTTTGTGGAGATGAGTCCTGCGAAGAAAACTGTTGTAGATGCCGAAGTGTGGACTGCCAGAAATACTGCGGTAAATATGTATCCCGGGCATGCCATAAATTCGAAAAGCCTCCATATGTGTGTAATAACTGTTCAGAGAAAAAGCTTTGTTCAAAAGACAAATATATTTACAGTGCAAAGCATGCTGATGCAACTGTCACACGAAGACGAAGCGAAAGTAGACAGGGAGTTCGCATTTCTGATGAAAAGAAATCTGAAATGGATGAACTGATTACCAAACTTGTTAAAAAGGGACAGCCTCTTACCCACATATATGCTGAGCATGAAAATGAAATACCAGTATGTTTGCGGACTCTCTATAATTACATAGATGATGGTGAGTTGACAGTCAAAAACATAGACCTGCGTAGAAAAACCGGGTATAAGAAACGAGGAAAAGGGTATCAGCCACCTCTTGGATTTGCAAATATAGAATTCCGCCAAGGCAGAACTTACACTGATTTTGAGTATGCGATGAAAGTAAGTATACAGAAGATGAAGTGGTAGAAATGGATACTGTAAAAGGTGTGAGAGAACAAGGGAAAAGGCTTCTTACAATGATATTTAGGAAGAACAATGTAATGCTACTTTTTCTTATGCCAGATGGGAAAGCAGAATCTGTAAAAAGAGTGTTTGACTATCTTGAGTCAGGGCTTGGAATAGAAGTATTTAGAAGATTATTTCCAGTTATATTGACTGACAATGGCAGCGAATTCAAGAAGTTGATGAGCTGGAGCTTACAACTGATGAGGATGGCTTTCTGATTTACAGAACAAGTCTTTATTACTGTGATCCAATGGCTTCATGGCAAAAAGGAATGTTATCGAGAAAAACCATGAATTTATTCGTTATGCGATTCCTAAAAAGAAAAGCTTAAATCCTTATAATCAGGATGACATCACTAAGCTCATGAATCACATCAATAGCGTGAAACGACCTGGACTTGGAAATAAAAGTCCATATGAGTTGGTTGAGGAAGATGATGAAGATTTCAAGAATTAATGAGATTGTTAAAAATGCACCTCATCCCGCCAGATGAAGTGCGTTTGATGCCAGACTTATTTATTGAAAAGTAACTAAAAGACTTAAATGCAGGTAGTAATCGATTTGTCAATAGGTGTTATTAGACGGGTCGCGTTTACTTTTGCATAAGAATTAGCCAGCCGTCTGTTTGCTATGCAATTTTTGATATACCCGCTGTCTGGAATATGCTAATTATAGCACCTTTCAGAAAGAAGGCACAACAATATAAGTCGAAATTGGGGGAGAAATCGATTTTGTGTAATCAGACGATATTTCAGTCAAGTTTTAGTTTTTCATTCAAGGTTCAAATATGTATCAAGACTCATTGCCCTTCTGCCATTTTCAACACTTTTGATAGTATCCAATGATACATCCGCCCGTTCTGCAAGCTCTGCCTGCGTAATTCCAAGCCTTCTTCGTTCTTTTCTGATATTCTCTGCAATAATTTTGTATATGTGCTCTCTTTTCCCCATAGCCCCATCATCCTTTCTGACTTATCGCATTATATCAGAAATTATTATGGGTTTTAGGAAACTGTAATCCTTTGACATTTTCATGTAATACTTTGCATATTCTGTCAAAATCCCTTTAATTTTATGCTATCAGGATGTTTATTATTTATCGCCAACGGAATACCTTTTTGCCAACAGTCCATTTCATACCCTTGCTGTTTTAATTTTTCCAAACACTCTCCCTTAACAATAATATATTCTGGTTTCGCTCTTCCAAAAAATCCTTGATCATACCTGTCAAAATCTTCCGGAACATACTTCATCTCATATTTATCCTCACCCTTAGGCGATAATACCATATGCCCAATACTTTCTTGACAATTCCTTATTAACGATATTGGATAAGAAATTAGGATTCTGTGCTTGAAATGCTTTCAAACTTTCAATAAAAGCAGACTTACTTTCTGTTTTCAAATCCGAAAAAGTTGAATCTACTTTTTGATTTTTTACATTTTTTTCAATATACTCATCCGATTTAGCTTCATATTTCTCTACCATATGCGGATTTTTCGTTACAGCATTAGAATACCAATTTGTCAAGTATTTTAAAGTGTTAAGCTGTCTATCAGAATTACTACTTCTCTACTGATCCTTTGATATTCATCATATGCACCTGAATCCATTGACCTCATCATATCAAGACCATCTGTAGTGTAAACAAGATTACTACCATGTCCTAAATAATTTCCTTTTTTACCCCGTAATCCATATTTCCATCTGCATTCATCCTTCCGGCACTTGCCAGCTTTGCTATAGATTCCATTGCATCCAAAAAGGAACTTTTTTATCTTCTGATATAAAATTATTTGCAGCATATTCCGCTTTTTCATTCCTAATGATATATTAGCCTGACGCTCCTCCTCACTCATAGAGCTGCCATTTCCAATAAGAAAATTTTCGCGGATAATATCATATACAAATCCCTGTTCCTCTTTGCTACAATTTTCAAGAGAAGACGATATCGTCTTGTCAACATCATACATTCCTGAATATGCTGGTAAATCATCTGCACTTTTATCCACTTGAACAATATCCTGCTCAAATTCGTTTTTCTCTTTTAGCTGTATTGCTCTTTTACCTTTTGCACTTATTTCCAGAATAACCGCATCATCTTTTTCCTTGGAAATATCAATTTTCTCTTTTCCATTCCAGTGATTATTACCATACGGAGTGATCACGCTGTCCTGATAATGTTGGGTAGCTATCTTCATTTTAACCCTCCTGTATTTTGCATAATAGGTTGACACACCAAATCGTGTGACAACCTATTTTTATATTTTCTTAGTTACAATTTACACATTAAAACGGATGATACATAGTATATGCCAAATGGAAAATAGTCTCTGAAGCACTTATGCTACTATCATCACTTGGCGATACAGAAACTCCACATATATCAAAATAATGAGTGGATGTTGAACCATAATACGAATATACACCAATTCCAGGTGGTAAAGAAATATCAATTTCAAATTTACCACTTGAATCTGTAGTGCCTGTACCTCGCCTTATTGCATTCGCAGAGGTATTATTAGCCTCCCATGCCGGACTATAATATAATCCGTTAATCTGCTCTCCCCCAACTGCATACGTTACACCCGTCGAACTGTCTGTTGCTGTCAGCACTCCATAAACAGTTAATGTTCCAGATCCCTGCGTTCTGAAATGTGCTCCATATCCAGGATAATTAACAACCTTATTTAACCCTTCTGAACCTTTAAGATCAGTTATAACAATACCTGTAGCCTTCAAAATAGGAGTAATAGACAATTTATAATTCTGAATGTCCAAATCATCAAAATTCTCCATAGTTTTTGCATTGGAAACTCTAATATAATATTTTCCTGACGAAACAGAAATAGTGTTTCCGCTGCCTACTCGTTTCATTTGATACCCTTCTGATGCAACATTCTGATATACTTCTACAGAACAGGTATTTGTTGAAGCTGTAGTAGCAGAAATTTTTAATTTGTCATAAATTCTACTGCTTGGCACTGTAATTACATACCAATCATTATCAATCGGAGAACTTAAATTTCTTGATTCAATATAAGCCCCTCCTGCTCCATATGTAAATGCTAATGCCTGTCTTACAGACTCGTCAATCTCATAAGAATCACACGCTGTACTTACTGAATAATCCAATGTGAATGATTCACTTACACTTCCGCCCTCAGATGCTAATACATACAAATAATATGTTGCTGTATCACCTGATGTTATATAGCCTAACGCTTCCGGCAATGTACCTGCGGTGCCATTAATATAAGTATAATAATCTGAGCCCGTTAAAATATTGCTTCTGCATCCAATAAATACAAATCGTAATCCAAATCTGCATTAGCAGGCGTTGTTAACTGTGCTTGCAAATATACCCCTGCTGGCAAATTAATATTATAAAGTTTTGCATCGCCCTTTGCTGTCAAATAGTCACTAACCGTACCGACTACAACCGCAGTATCAGCTTGTGTAGCCAAAATATCCTCTGCAATACTTTCATCTACTGTAATACTTTCTGACGATTTCGATAAGTCATTATTTTCGGTTGTTTCCAATTCTGAAATTTCTACAGGTTCCTGTTGCTGGATATCCACCGATTCATTTCCAACATTAGTATCTTCTGCTGCGACTAAAGAATCCTCTGTGATTTCTGCTGCTTTAACATCCATTCCATTAGCCAATGAAAATGTCATTGTTAATGCCAATGCTGTCGCAACCACTGTTGTTATAAATTTATTTTTCATATCAATTCCCGCCTTTCTAAGCTTATTTTGTACAACAATTTGAACATTATTTTCAATAACCTTTTATTTTTTTTTAATGTTCGGACGTTTCGGCTGATGCCATATTCCTAAACACGCAGGTGGAAATCCATCTATCCCATATACAGCTTCTTTTCTCATGACACGTTCTACAACCTTCAACACTTTCTTATTAACCTGCTTCATTCTCTCTCACCTCCTGTTTAAAAAATTTTTGCTATACACAGCAAAGCTGCACATAATATAACAGCTATTGCCATATAACTAATGTAAACCATATCCGCATCTAACAGAACACATCCCAATATTATACACCCCTCAAGTAAAACAATAGTCCTTGCGGATTTTTCGATTCCATCAATTCCTCTGATGTCATGTGCATATTAGGATGATTCACTGTACCAATCAATCCTATCCCCGTTATAGCAATTACCAATATTGCAAATAACCATTGCGGATGTTCTGACAGTCTTGCACTGATAATTACAATAACTAAATAAGAAACAACGGTTGCCAAATAACATTTATAAAACTTGTCCAGATGATATCCGCCAGTTCGCTTTCTTAATTCTAAGAAAAACACAAGAAAAAATATAGTTGGAAACAGTTTATGGAACGCCAAACTGATTACGATAATACTGCCAACCGTAATAAATTTCTCAATCCAACAGATAAAGACATAAATATATCTTTCTTCCATGTCTTTATCAATTAACCTTGCTTCAGTCATCTGACCAATTAAATCATCCGCCATTTTTTCAATCATAGTTATGCCTCCTGCCAGATTAAGTATAACTTTATCTGTTTACAAAACAATATCTATTGCAGAAAGTGACCTTTTTTTGCAGAAAATGACAAAAAAGTGATTTGCTTGCAACAAATCACTTTTTTAAGGTTCATCTTAGTTTGGCAATATAACTGAGAAGTAGAACTCATTATTTTCATTTCGTATAGCATAAGAGCCTTGATATTTTGTTATAACCTCAATTATATTTTTTATTCCAACCCCATGCTCATCTATTTCATATTTCTTTGAGGTCTGTATTTCTCCATCTTTAATATTAAGTTTACCATCATATGTATTCTTTACAGATATAATGATGTTGTCTTTCTCTTTAACCAGTTTCATTTTCATAACTTTTTTGCCTGAGCACTTTTCACAAGCCTCTATTGCATTATTCAAAAGATTCGATAAAATAACAACAATATCCTCATCACGCATTTTAATTCCTGATAGATCATTGATTTGAAAGATAAATACAATTCCTTTATCCAATGTTTCCTTATATTTGCTATTTAATATAGCATCGATAATCACATTATTTGTTTTAATATAGTCTAACTCTGTACTCAAATTTCCGCTTATACTTCTCACATAATCCTTTAGTTCATCATAATTTTCCATCTCTATCAAAGACTCAATGCACATAATCTGATTCTTATATTCATGTGTTTTTTTCCGTTGTTTAACAAAATTTTCTGAAATAGAACGGTACATGTCTGTCTGATTTCGTGCTTTCAGTTGAAACACTTCATTTTCACGAATCTTAATTTCACGTTTTAATATATCATTTATCATATAGAACACAACTATATTCATCCCTGCCAGACACAATGCTATAACCAAGAATACATTTTCCTGCTTTTGATTCTCAATGCTTCCAGATGTTATGATCAATGCAATAACTGTGAAGATTGTAAAAAGTGGAAAAAGATAAATCGAAGCCAATCTGTACTTCTTAAAACATCCGAGGACTCCCCTCCTATTTTTTTCCTGATAAGCAGAACAACTAGAAAAAGAATTATTTTTGCCAAAACTGTTATTAAACTTCCACCTACAAAATGTGACTCATTAATTTCTGCTACACTATGAAAGAGAGAGACATTTATCCAAAGTGTAAAATAGTCTACAGAAAGCAGTAATGCTTGAAATAATAATGATAAGATTATTGCTTTTTTTAAATGGATTTTAAAATAAAAGCTCATAAACAGCGCAATGACAACAATAGCTAACATCTGCTTTAGGACAAACTGATCATAAAATAACAAAGCTATTATATATCCACATATTACCGTTCCTAAAATAATACTACAGTTTCTCCAATTATTTTCGGATCTCTTTTCAGCAAAACTTTCAAAAAATATTTTGCAGCATATTATTTCCAATACCGTCAGCATTATACTTTGAATGTAATTAACCAACATCTATATTTCTCCTTTATACGAAACAAATGTTTCTTCAACAAATTTATATCGTGCTTTTGGAATTTCTAATTTAATACCATTGTTCAATAACGCCTCATACCGGCTGACTTTCTCAATATGCTTCATATTAACCAGATAACTTTGATGTATCCGGATAAAATCATTACCTTGCAACTCTTTTTCCAGCTCATCTAGTTTGCCATATATTGAATATTTTTTTAACTTGTCCTCCATAATGTAAAACTCAAGTTTATGCAATCTGCTCTCTATGTATAACAAACGCTCTAATGCTACAATCTTTGTACCCTCATTAAAGTTAAATTTCTTCTTTTGGGCTACATAATTCATATTCAAGCTGATTGCATCCATACACTCAAATATTAGTTCCGGAAAATTTACATTATTTTTCAGAATATATCTTATAGCTCCTACGCTGTATCCTTGAGGGGCACATGTAATAAATGCTGTAACAAAAACTATAAAAACATCATTGCTGACTTTTCTTATTTTCTGCGCAGTTCCATTCCATCCAGTTCATCCATATTTACATCCAGAAAAACAATATCATACTTTGCTAGATTGATACCTAAACTTATAAAATCCTTTCCTGATTCAAATTCATCAATTTCGTATAATATATCATTTTCATTCATATATTCTATTAAAATATCATGAATGCGTTTTCTAAATTGTCTTTCATCATCACATATAGCAATTCTGAACATATGCTCATCCCCTTCCACACACAAATTTGACATACTTCTTTCATTTGGTTGGATTATTTTTTGTATATTTTCCTATTTTTTATTATATTTCGGCATTTTCATCCAAAATTTTAACCATTACTCTATATTTGTAATATTCCATGTTCGTCTACAAAATTATATATCAATACCTATTTTTAATACATTTTGCTATTGCACATATCGTTTCACTGCAATCTTTCCCATAACCATAAATACTGCTATCAGGACTATACTCACATACCCAGCATAAAAATAATCTTGTAGATCCAAACAAAATAAAATGATAAGAACACATACCTGCAATGCTGTTATGCAATGTGTTACCCTTGCATAATACTTTCTTTCTTCCTCATCAAGAGGTTTATTGATACTTTCCACTGGGGCAAGGACAATAATAATTACCACTGCAAGAACTCCGATCAATAAAATCACGGCATTAGGAACATTTTTCATTACAGGCTCATATGTATAAACCGGAATAAATAAAATTGCCATTGATATCAAAAAACAGCCGATTCTACTCTTACAGTGGCTGCCCCCACTATAGCTTCTCAACGAGGCATAAAATAACAGGAAGACCAGAACAAGTCCCGGTCTCCCCGTCACAATGCCAAATATTCCAGAAGCCAAAAGGTTTCCTGCAACAACAATGCCATTTTCTATCCCATATCGGTACAGTTCTGCATCCTCTTTTTGCACAATCCCCTTTTGTATCAATATTTCATTTATCTTCTTTGCAAATTTAGCAATCATACCCTGTTACCACCTTAAAATTTTCTAAGTTTTTTCGCATTATCCGGTAACTTGTCCTGTCCGAAAATAAACCAGCAGCAACGGTTCATATTTGTTGCAGTTACCGTAAGGGCAAGTGCTGCCACGCTTGTTAATGCTCCATGACTGAGTCGGTTCATCAATCTTCTTAATTTTGACATATGTATATGTCCTCCTTTACATTTGATGAATGCACTATATCATACTTTATGGGAAAATCCGGCAAAGTGTAACAGATTGACATTTAAGTGTAACGCTTTGCATTTATTCCTTCACTTCAATTCCATAGAGCATTGCTGAAACCTCAAATATATCCCCTTTATCTGTAAAACTGACCGTTCCATTGTATTTTTCTACCACTTTACGAACACTCTGAACACCATGCCCATGTCGGATATTATCTTTCTTGGTTGTTTTCAGGCTTTTATTTTTCTTTCCTGTTTTGCTGTTTGTTATTACAAGAAGCAAAATCCCCGACTGGTACTTATTTTCAATCTTTACAAAACGCTGTCCCTCCGGCACCTTGCTACAGGCTTCTACCGCATTATCCACAAGATTTCCATACAATACACCTATATCCCCGTGATCAAGCTGCATCTGCTTTGGAATACGAATAGATGTTTCTACTTTTATTCCCCTTGCCTTTGCCCTGCCAAATTTAATACGGAGCACAGAATCTACGATTGGATTATCAGAATACTGCTTTTCATCTATCTGCTCAAATTCCTTGCACATTGCACCGATTTTCTCTGAAAGTTCCTGCCCATCACTATTTTCCACCAGATGATACAGTTCATGCAATTTATGTTTCATATCGTGCTTTAACTTCTGCACTTCCTTATTCTGTTTTTCTGCTTCTTCATAATAGATGTCTTTATAGTGCATTTCTTCCCTGTACATTGCATCCTCATACTGTTTTTGCACAAGATAATTAAAACGCTCCATCATATACAGCATAAAATAATCCGTCAGGACAAGGGAAATTACAATACTGGCACACATAAGCAGGCTTTTTTCACTGCCCGCCTCCAATGACAAAAGAATAATAAAGCAACAGTTCAACACCGTAAAGGTAAATACCATAACCAGCACACCCAAAATTTCTTTCGGAAAGGCAGCAATTTGCATCCCTTTCTTTGAAATCAATTTTGACAGAATATACATCACATTTCCACGAACAAAGCTGCATATTACCATTACAAAATAATATTTATAACTTTCTCCCATATGAAAATTCATCGCATGGAGTAGCAGCAAAGCTACAGGTTCAAACAGCATTCCAATACCCATGAATGTCACAATATTTATAATTCTCGTCCACATTCCTGATTCATAATAAAATGATAACAGTATAAGCACAATCAAAAGAGTCGCAAGATTCAGATACGGATTTTTTATGTTGCTGACAAATGTCCATATAATTGCAGCAATGGTAAATCCAGCCAATATCCATACCTTTGATACTGGTTTCATTTTCTTATTGGAATGAAAATAATACATAAACACTGCCAGATCAAACAGGCTGATGGCAAAGCGTATCACATATTCCATCCTTAAACCATCCTCCTTACAAACTCCATATGTTTTTCTTTTAAATTCTGCTTATGGGAACGGGCAATCAGAAGTCTTTCTTCATTGTCCATCACTACTTCATCTCCCTCAATCGCCCTGATATGCCCAAGATTGATGATATATGATACATGAATATGGGCAAAGACCTTATCATCAAGCTGTTTCCATATTTCTTCAGTTGTCATATTTGCCTTGAAATTTTCTGAGATCGTATGTATCACTGCCTGACGACCTTTCTTCTCAAAATACACAATATCATCGCAGCTAATACGAAACTGATTTTTTCGGAACTGAAAGACAAAGTCACGCTTTATCATATGAAGATACTGCATGGCTTTTAAAAGGACGGACTCCAGCTTTTCCACTGTAATCGGTTTAGAAATATAGTCAAAGGTAATAACCTCAAAAACATCCATAACATACTGCGTATATCCAGTCAGGAATACAAACAATGCTTTGGCATCTATTTTCCGGATTTCTTTTGCAAGCTGCAAACCATTCATCTCCGGCATTTCAATGTCAAATATATACAGATGATACATTTCTCCATAATCTATAACATGCTTCAGCAACTCCTTCGCTGTAAAATACACTTCATAAGAAAACTGGTACTGTGCTAACTTATCAAAAGCACTTTCCAGCATTTCTACATCTGTTCTGCTGTCATCACAGACCGCAATATTAAGCATAACACTTCCTCCTTTTCGAGCTTGGAAGCAGGAAGCACTTCAATTTATCTAATCAACTTAGATAAATACGCCAGCACACGGTCAAAAAAATCATTTCTCTGCTCTTTTGTGCTGTTCGCAACATAGTAATCCAAATTAAAATCTTTTATGTTGCTGCTCTCGCCTGTTATAAGATATGTAGGATCAATTCCATATTTATGATAGAGTGTCAATACTTTATCTACAGATATTCCAGTTACACCTGCTTCAAGTTTTCGATAATGTTCTACTGTAACACCCAATACATCCGCAATTTCTGACTTTTCAAGGTTCATATTCAGTCTTGCCTCTCTTAGTCTCTTTCCTATCTGTATATTGGCATCTTTTCTTCCTGTGTCCAAGATTTTGCACCTCTTTTCCATGTTAATCATATCAATGAGACTTTGATTCTCATAGTCCAGAAAACAACCCAATGCACATCATTTTATGCTCGTGAGTAGGTTAATTTGTGCTTTTATTAAAAAAACGAATGGCACACCTGATGCCATTCGTCTTTATCTGCTTTATATTCTGTTGTAAATTCTATTAGCGGACAGCTTTTGGCTATTTATCATATCCATCACTGCATTTCTTTTACTCTGACATCCACTGTATTTTTAAAATTTTCAATCTGATGTGAATACTGTTCATTCATAAGTGTGGAATGAATCATAAAATCCGCTGTCGCAATATTATTTGCAATCGGTATATCATACACCTGTGCAATTCTAAGAAGTGCCTTAACATCTGGATCATGTGGCTGTGCTGCCAGTGGATCGGAGAAGAAAATAACCATGTCGATATTTCCCTCTACAATTTTTGCCCCTATCTGCTGATCTCCACCTAATGGACCACTGTTATATCCTTTTATCTTTAATCCTACATGATCTGCTATCATTCTCGCAGTCGTTCCGGTTCCTGACAGATTATGTTGCTGTAAAATTTCTTTATTGTCCATACACCATTTCAACATATCCTGTTTTTTCCCATCATGAGCAATCAAAGCTATGTTTTTTTGTTTTTCAATCGTCATTGTAAGATATTTAATCATCTGCGTACCCCCAAGCTGCCGTTTCTATTATTGTGTTCCATCCTTTTTCTGTACTCTCTTGGTGTAATCTTGTATCTATCCTTAAAAACACGGTTAAAAGTTCTTTGACTTTCAAACCCACAATCAAGACATATATTTGTAATGGAATCCATTGTGTTTTCCAGTGCCGCAACTGCATAATTTAACCGGACTCCATTCACATATTTACTAAAATTACAGTGAAATGTTTTTGCAAACATTCTTGATAACACATATTTGCTTACACACAAATCGTATGCCATTTTTTCAAGACTGATTTTCTCTCTATAATTTTTAGCTACATATTCTACCGCATTATAAATCAGGTCATCACTCCCTACTGTGCTTTTATCAACCATTGGCATTTCTGCGAAAACATGGGCAAGAATCATCTGTACATAAGCCTGTATCAGCATGGGATTCCCCTCTGTTATTCCTGCCAGATATTTTATGGCATTTACTACATCAGGATGCACTTGCTCTTTTTTACAACCGGGTTCTTCGGGCTGTATATCTGCAACTCTTTATAATAGGAAGGAAACAGTGTCGGATCAAGATACAGGTATATTACCTTGTTTTCTTTTTTCCCAAATACTTGATAATGATGTATTACGTTTGGAAACACGATTGCAAAATCACCCTCATCCATGTGATACAATTCTTGTCCAACTCCAAGTTCAATATCCCCATCCGTTACATACACTACCTCTATTGCTTCATGTAAATGTGGTGGAAAATGCACTGTTTTCTTCCACTCTACCACTATTCCATCAGTCTGTTCTCATATACCAATAACACTTGCAAGCAACTCCTCAAACAAACTTAGCGGATAATGAAGGAATAGTGAATGTCTTTTTCTGCACTAATCCGATAATCATCTTCCACATCACTTCCCCAGCTATCAATTCCACCGACTCCTCTTACTGCACCATAGACACAAAGGACTGTTCTTCTTGCTGGTGGCAGTTCCTCATGGTGTGTTGCGTTTTCAATCTCTGATGCTGTATAAGGCAGGCACGAAAAAGCAAATGCCTTGTCGTTTTCTTCTATTCTTAATGTCTGTGGTGAACTATCCGTTCTGCTATTATCAAGACTTGTATGTCTTGTAATCTCCAGCCACTCTGTATCCATTCTCATACCACATTCCTGTGGAACCAGATATGGTGTCAGGCTCAAATCTGATACCTCATAAATTCCTTTTTCTGCCCCTGCCTTTCTGTCCGGATAGGTTTCCCCCGATAATCCCTTGTACATATATTTATCTGCAAGTGTCGGCATAATAAACCTCATTCCGAATACCGGAAGTTCCGGCAGTCCCTTTACTCCTGTGTAATCCACATCCACCTTGATATTTCCAGTTACATCAATGGTATAAGATACAATGACTGTTGTTACTGGATTGCTGACAGTCTCATAAGTATATTTCACAATTATTTCCCCGGCAGCCACATCACCGCCATAGCTGTTATTGTCCGGAGCATACTGCTTTTGCAATTCACCATCCATAATAACTTCAGTTTTTTTTACAGTCAATGAACATATCCGATGCGAGCCAGCTTCCACTTTTAATGTGAAACCTGCTGCCTCTGTCATTATCTGTTAATGCTCTCCAAAAGTAGGCTTTGGACAACGATACAGCCATTCATAACCGTTTTTTACTATAGACTCCAAACCGCCTGTGAATAAGAGAATATATAGTCAAACCCATCTCCATGTACACCAAGTGTATAATCTCCATATACAACTCTCAATTTATTCTTATCTGTATAAGCCATAGTAATACCTCACTTCCTGCATAGCTGGTTTTTCCTTACGGTCTGCAAATACAATTCCATTTCCTGAAAACTCATAATCAGAAGCTTATCATCAAAGTCCCCGCCATAACGCAAAACTTCTTTTCCTGTCACTTCATCTTTCACGAGAAGTGCCTGATCAATGAAATCCCAGATAAATCCACCGTGGTACATCTCATACTTATCTATTAACTTCATATAAGTACCAAGTCCTCCCATCGAATTACCCATATCATGCATATACTCACACAAAAGATACGGTTTCTTTGGATTATTATTTAAATATTCCTCCACTTCATAAGGCTTTGCATACATCCTGCTCTCTACATCTGATATGGTTTCCTCATAATTACGGTCATAGAAAGAGCTTTCATAATGAACAAATCTGCCATCCTGCTTTTCCTTGAAGTAAGTATTCATTGCTTCTATGTCATCACCCGCATAAGATTCATTTCCTAAAGACCAGAAAAGAATTGCTGTATGGTTTTTAAAAGTTTCAAAATTACTCCTAGCCCTGTCAACAACAGCCTCCCGCCATTGCGGAATAGAACAAGGTACGCTGCACGATGGTTCAATCGCACCAAGTTTCTGGAATGTTCCATGACTTTCCATATTCGTTTCTGCCATTACATAAATACCAGCTTTATCACACAGGTAATACCACGGTATCTGATCCGGATAATGGCATGTGCGTACTGCATTGATATTATTTCTAATCATACAATCAATGTCTGCTGTCATTTCATCCATACGGATGCTTCTTCCTGTCTTTGCACTCCACTCATGACGGTTTACTCCGGTAATGACAAGACGTTTACCATTTAAATAGATTACCTTGTCAATCATTTCCAGTCTTCTGAAACCTATGTCATATGGAATTATCTCTAATATTTCTCCATCTTCGCCTCTAAGCTCTACATATGCGTGATACAGATATGGGCAGTAATTATCCCATGCCTTAACACTTCCAACCTCAGTATCTATCACTCCTACAAGACTTCCAGCTTTTTCCTCTAAGGTGATATTGTCCTCTGCCACCTGATTATTCTCTCTGTCTTTTAAAACCAAATGGGCAGATACTTTCTTTCCTTCTGGAGCAGATACTTTCATCTTTACCGATACCCTGCCGCTTATATTGTCCTTGTTTAGTGTTGGCTGAAACCATACATCTTCCAAATGCACCTCTGGCACTGCTTTTAAAGTTACATTTCTAAAAATTCCAAAAAATCGGAAAAAGTCCTGATCCTCCAAAAATGCTGCCGTACTCATTTTGTGAACCTGAACTGCCAGCACATTTCCTTTTTCTCTGATAAATGGTGTCAGATCAAATTCTGACGGTGTAAAACTATCCTCCGCATATCCTACAAACTGACCATTCAGCCACAGATACATCGCTTCTTCCACACCTTCAAAACAGATACGGATTTTCTTTTCACGCATTTGCTCACTCAAATCAAATCGTTTGATATAAGATCCGACAGGATTATACTCTGCCTCGGAAAACATTCCTGCCTCGTCCCCGGTACTCTCCATACTATACGCACCCCTGTGATATTCTTTTCCCTCCCACGGATACATCGTATTGATATAGCGTATTTTGTCATAGCCTGCCAGTTCGATATGCCCCGGAACCATAATCTTATCAAATAAAGATGCATCAAAATTTTCCTCATAGAAATTTTCCGGTCTGTCCATTACATTTTTGCTAAAAGCAAACTCCCATTGTCCATTTAATGACTGCATCAAAGGATTTTCTGATTTTTCCATATCTGCATAATCCATATAGTAACAATGGTCGCTGTGTGCGTCCAACTGGTTTACACGGAAAGCCAAAAATGACATATCATAAATTGGACAAAATATGCACAAAATGATAAAATTAATGAACATAAGGATTATATTGGACAGATTTTTAGCCATTTTTGACATACACTTTTTTATATTTCAATACAAGGAGGCACACATGTACACAAATAATGCATATCTCAATCACTCAACAATTGATAGAAAAGATAAATCCAAGCCGCTTGTTGTAACTATGTGTGGAACATATAAGCTATACACACGTCCTAAACTGCCTACCTGGAGACCTCGTGGCAGACTTGATTTTCAGTTAATTTATATTGCTGCCGGAAAAGCCCATTTTCATTTTGGTCGTAATAGTGAAGAAGAAACTATTGTTCATGCCGGACATATGGTTTTATATCGTCCATAGGAGCCTCAAAAATATGAATATTATGCCGATGATCAGACTGAAGTCTACTGGGTTCATTTTACAGGCAGCGATGTAACAAATATATTACGCTCTTATGGATTGACCGCTGACAAAAGGTATTTACTGTGGATCTGGTCCCTCCTATCAGAATCTTTTTCGTGCAATGATAAATGAATTACAGATGTGATA
>ENA-OQJH01000745-OQJH01000745.1-human-gut-metagenome-genome-assembly--contig:-NODE-745-length-16253-cov-1.949585_pt1 | contig 16253 bp, 26 predicted proteins | sample MGYA00242597_ERZ504763 | MGnify/ENA primary metagenome ERZ504763 (study PRJEB26092, sample SAMD00036359) | human gut metagenome | host: Homo sapiens | study: EMG produced TPA metagenomics assembly of... | reverse complement strand
CTATAAAATCTACAATACTCATTGGCTTAGCCTCCTTTCCAGTGGATTCCCGTTCGGTTTCTATGTAATCAGAGGGTCACAGTCCTCTGCTGAAGGACTAACCGCCTACCGTTGTATGGTAGCACCCATGCACTGATTATAACAGTCAGAGTGTATGGCTGCAACAGCAAATTAAGTAAGTGCAAACTATAATAATTGAATTATGTAGGATACTTGCCGATATTGAAAAAAAATAACAAGTGGAATAAACTTCGGATTGGGGAGTAAATGATATATGGAAATTTTAACTACTAGGGAATGGGCAACTGTGATCTGGGCATTTATTTTATTTGTGTATGCAATGGTACATAGACAGATTAGAGAGGCATTTTGGAATGTTGTAAAAATATTCTTTGGTAAGAAGTTAAGAATACTTTGGGGGATTATTTTCCTTTATGTTTTGGGTATAACTTTAATATTTTATCAGTTACCGTTTTGGATAATGCTTTTATTAAAGATATTATAGTTTGGTTTGTCTTTTCAGGTTTGATATACTGCATGAATGCTGTTTCAAAAGAGGCAGATGAGGAATATATTAGAAAAGTTTTAAAAGATAATTTGAAATTGACGATTGTTTTGGAATTTATTATTAGCACATTTATTTTCAACATATGGGTTGAATTGGTAATTATTCCGATCACAACAATAATTGTAATTATGAATGTAATTGCAGAGCGCGAAGAGGAGTATGAGAAAGTACATAAGTTGTTAGATATGGTTCTTGCGGTGGCAGGATTTTGGATACTATACGAGACTATAAAGATTGGAATACATGAATATAAAGAACTGGATGCATTAAATACTTTTATTAGTTTTATGATTCCTATTGTGTATTTAATATTAATTATACCGTTAGAATACATACTTGAACTTTATTCAAAATATGAAGTGTTGTTTGTCAGGATGTCATTTAAGGAAGCAAAAGATAAAAAAATTCAAAGAAGACATCGTTGGCTTGTGATAAAAGTATGTAAACTTTCAGTGCATAAAGTGACGCTCTTTCAAAAGAAATATTGGTGCAAAATGTATAGTAGAATGTCTGTAGCAGAATTTGAGAATCTGATAAAAGAATTCAGGAGCGAATGCAATAATGAGAGATAATTTCTGTATTTCGGAATAAATAATTGGATTGATATATGAGTACATTTTGAGTGCAATTTTTATGCCAGTCAAAATTATGCCTGCTAATATGGCGAATACAACAATGAAAAGTAGCGAAAACGCTATTGAAATTACAGAAATCAATCTCCTGTGAGACGAGTTTGGATAAAAGGGAACGTCGTAAAAACCTAGTATTTATGCGGGTTTGCGGCGTTCGGAGAAGTCTTTTGATAACAATTTGATAACAGCCATACAAGTGCCATTATTCTTGTAATCCGGTGGTTTATGGGTTACGGAATGATAAAAGGCGGCTTGCATGGCGGAAGAAATCCATATTACAAAGCCTTAGCTGTGGGTAATGATTCCATAGCTAAGGGCTTTTTGTCGTTCTTATTCATCTTTTTGAGCTTGTCCTGAAATGCCTCCACCAGCGTATCGCTTAACTCCTGTGAAGGGACTTTCGCCCAAAGCTGCGTGGTATCGTATTTCGGATAGTAGTAACGCCAGCGGTCATAATCCGCTGCACAACCAGCTTTCAGCCATATTCAACCATGCTGTGCGCTATTATGAGCTGCGTTCTAATCCGGCCGCAAAGGTGAGAAATATGGGCAGTGAGGAACACAGGGAAATGCTGTTCTGGACGAAAGAGGAGTACAAGAAGTTTTCCTTTGAGATGATGGACAAACAGGTTTCCTTTTATGCCTTTGAAATGCTCTACTGGTGCGGTATCCGTGAGGGCGAGCTGTTGGCGCTGACTTCTGCGGACTTCGATTTTGACAAGGAAACGGTCACGATCGACAAGTCCTATCAGCGTCTACACGGGGAAGATGTGATTACCACGCCGAAAACAAAGAAAAGCAACCGCACTATCAAAATGCCGCATTTCTCTGTGAGGAGATGCAGGAATATCTCGGTATGCTCTACGGCCTCAAAAAGAAAGACCGTATCTTTACAGTAACGAAAAGCTACCTTCATCACGAGATGGACAGAGGTGCGAAAGCCGCAGGCGTGAAGCGTATCCGTATTCACGACCTTCGTCATAGCCACATCAGTTTACTGATTGATATGGGATTCTCAGCGGTGGCGATTGCTGACCGTGTGGGACACGAGAGCATTGAAATCACCTATCAGTACGCTCATCTGTTCCCGTCAAAACAGGCGGAAATGGCGAAGCGATTAGACAATTTGGGGAAAGGAGATTTGAAAATGTCAGCCAAGAACAGAGATAACAAAAACCGTTGGAGGAATATCACGGTGGGTTTCCGGGTATCGCCCGAAGAAAACGAACGCATTAACAAGGCGGTTGCTTTATCGGGATTGCCGAAGCAGGAATACTGCTACCGCCGCTGTCTAAATCAGGATGTGGTTGTGCAGGGCAATCCGAGGGTGTATAAGGCTCTGAAACAGGAGCTTGCCGCCGTCCTTGCGGAGCTACAAAGGATTGAAGCGGGAAATGGCATAGATGAGGAACTACTCAATGTCATTGAACTGGTTTCCGTCATTCTCGGCGGCTTGAAAGGAGAGGAACAGAATGAATAAGCAAAAAGAAATGACCGCCCGTAACACATCTGTTGGCGCAGATGATAGGCAGTCACTCCATGTATCTATCAATAGTATAGCCGCATATTACCTGAAAATCAACCGTTTTGTTGTGAAAGGCGGTGGCAGGAATGGCTGAACTGAAAATTATCAGTATGGACGAAGTCCCTGTGGAAGAAGTGGAATGGCTCTGGTATCCCTATATCCCATTTGGAAACTGACCATTATTCACGGTGACGGCGGCGAGGGGAAAACCACTTTAATCCTTCAGTTGGCGGCGCTGTTGTCGAGGGGAGAAAAGCTCCCCTGCGACAGCACCGAGCGAGAGCCAATCAAAGTTATTTATCAGACCGCAGAGGACGGACTGGGAGACACGATCAAACCCCGACTGCTCGCCGGTAATGCGGATTGCTCGCAAATCAAAGTCATAGACGAGTCGGAAGCAACGCTTACTATGCTGGACGAACGCATTGAAAAAGCGATTGTGGAAACAGGTGCAAGAGCGCTTATCTTAGATTCGGTACAGGCGTATATCGGTGCAAAGGTTGATATGAACCGGGCAAATGAAGTGAGAGCTATCCTTTCACAATTAGGGCGAATCGCTGGGCAATATCGGTGCGCCATTATTTTGGTCGGACACTTAAATAAAGTGCAGGGGAACAAATCCAATTACAGAGGGCTTGGTTCCATCGACTTTCAGGCAACTGCACGGAGCGTTCTGATTGTCGGCAGGTTAAAAGATAATCCGCAGATCAGGGTGATGGTGCAGGACAAGTCCTCCCTTGCTCCAGAAGGCGAGCCGATTGCTTTTGAGCTGGACAAGGAAAACGGATTTCGATGGCTCGGTCATTATGATATATCGGCGGACGATCTGCTCTGCGGTATTCCAAGAGAGAAAAAATCCGAACAGGCGGAAAATCTTATCCTTGAATATCTTTCACAGGGTAAGTATCCGCAGCAGGCATTGCTGAAGAAAGCACAGGCGATTGGTATCTCCAAGCGTGTGCTGGACGAGGCGAAGAAGGAGCTGAATGTCCGATCTCTCAAAGAGGGCAGTCAGTGGTACTGGGAGCTTCCCGAAAAAACGGAGTGAGGGTTTTCAAGGTTGCAATATTGCAAAAACTGGCACACCTGCAACCTTGCAATGTTCCTTTTTCGGGAAGTAATAAAGTTTGGTGGAGAGTGCAGAGAGCACCTTTTCAAAGGTGTTCTTTGCCCCTCGGAGAGCCCACGACATCTTTGCAACCGTCAGGTTGAAAGTGTCATAATGGGTTACGCACTTTGAAAAAGGTGCGTAACTGCACTTCCCCACAGTATCGCAAAACGAAGGGAGGGATACGAATGCCGAAGGGAGATTTCAGCGTTGCCCGTATAGAAAAGCGGACGAGAGCGAGCGTCGGAAAGTTTGAACGTCACATCGAGAGAAAAATGAAAGCTATGAAAATATGAATGTTGACCTATCCCCGCACGCCCATGAATGTTCATTTTCAAGGCTGTGGTGAGTTGACCTACAACGAACATCTGGACAGGCTGATTGCGGACGGAGTGGTATCCTTAAAGGGACTGAAAGCAGACGCAACAGTCTTTAACGAGATGATTTTGGATGTGAATACAGACTATTTCGAGAGGAACGGCGGCTATGATTTCGCCTGCCGATTCTATGAAGAAGCGTTCCATTTTGCAGAAAAGCTCTATGGAAAAGACAATATTATTTCCGCAGTCATGCACGCTGATGAGCTGAATATCGCTATGACTGAAAAGTACGGAAAGCCGATTTATCACTACCATCTGCACATTATGGCGCTGCCTGTGGTGGACAAAGAAGTGCGTTGGTTGAAACGCTGTAAAGATCCGGCGCTGGTGGGATGGTGAAAGAGGTAATCCATCAGTCAGTCATTCAAAGAAATGGAAATCAGAAAAAGCGTTGGACGAAAACGGGAATCCCATATTGAATAGCAATGGGAAACCTGTCTATCACGCCTCGTACAGCATTTTACAGGATAAGTTTTACGAATATATGAAGGATGCAGGATTTGAGGGCTTTGACCGTGGCGAGCGAGGAAGTACAGCAGAAAATCTGACTTCGCTGGGATACAAAATCCAGCAGGACGAAAAAAGGCTGGTAGATATTGAACAGAGAATTGCCGCTGAGCAAGTCCGATATAATGACAACCATAAGGCGTTTATGACCTTTGCGGAGATTGACAGCTCCGGCAAAAAGTCCTTCACGGGCAAATACACGGTATCGGCCGAGGACTACGAAAAGCTGACAACACTGGCAAAGCGCAGCTATTCGGCGGTGTCCGAAGCACAGCGGTTGAGAGAGGAAAATAAAAATCTGTCCCGTCAAATATGGTCGCTGCAAAGCGAGGTTTCAAAGTTAACAACTGCGCTGCGGGAGCTGACCGAAAAGTGCAGACCGTACCTTGAGGCGTTAAAGATTGCGCCGCAAAAGGTCAAGGAGTTTATCAGCGGTATTCTTGAAAAATTCAAAAAGCAGGAAAAAAGCATTTATTATGAGCCGATTTCGGCTCGTAAACAACAGTCACCAGAGCGTGGGAAACGCTTGAATAAAGAATATGAAAGGTAGGAAAAGACAATGGCAAAGACGATTTTTGAAGAAATGGGCGGCACTTATGCACGGCAGGGAGATTATCTTCTCCCTTGCCTGTTCTTACCCGCCGAAAAAGAAAATAAGCCTATTGGAGTATGGGGACAGCGGCACCTGCGCTATCTCAAACAGCACCGCAAAGTGCTTTATACCAACCTGCTCACAAGTGGCAAGTTGAACAGTTATCTTGCGGATATTGACGAGCAAGCAGACGATTTGTTCTTTCGGCTGGTAAACCAGATGGTGGAGCGTGAGGGCGTGACCGAGCAGCTAAAGATGGAAAATCAAATGGAATGGGTTGGTAGAATGAATAACATTCATGGCAGCGCAATGGAGATTGTAAATGCAGAACTGATTTACAGTTAAGCCGGAGCGGCGGCGAGGAAAACCTTGCCGCCGTTTTTATGTATATGACCGAAAAATCAAAGATTTATGGTATAATTTCTAAAAGAGTTATTTTTTAAGACCAATCGCCTCAAAAAACGTACTTAATAGGTGAAAGCGCTTTTAGGTCAAATGAGGGAGGTGAACAACATGGATGATCTGAGAATCATAGAACTCTACTTTAATAGAGATGAACAGGCGATCAAGGAGACGGATACAAAGTACGGAAAACTCTGCCACAGTATTGCCTATAACATTCTAAATAATCACGAAGATTCTGAGGAATGCGTTAATGATACTTATGTGAGTGTGTGGAACACCATTCCGCCTACAAGACCGCACAATTTCATGTCCTTTATCTGCAAGATTGCATGAATCTCTCTTTGAAGCGACTGGAGTTTATGAAGCGAAAGAAACGGTCGGCGGAGATCATTTTATCCTTGGATGAGCTTGCGGCAGTATTGCCGGATGAACGATATGCTCCCGATGTGAGCGACGAGGATGTAGGTAAGCTGATCAGTAAGTTTCTTCGCAGTCAGGAGGAATATGTCAGGAATGTTTTCATCCGCAAGTATTTCTATTTCGATTCTATAAGGGAGATTGCAAAGTGCTATTCTTTTACTGAGAGTAAGGTCAAAAATATGTTGTTCTACACCCGAAACAAGCTAAAAGACTACTTAATTAAGGAGGGCGTTGAAATATGAAAACACCGAGAATCGCAAATGCCATCGGGCAAATTGATGACGATCTTGTCGCCGGCGCAGCCAAGTGCAAGACGAAAAATAAGAAACATTGGTTAAAATGGGGTTCCTTGGCAGCATGCTTTGCAGTGCTTGTAATTGCAGGGGCGGCAATCCTCCCATCGCTATTTCGGGAAAATGTAACACCGGAGGGAACCGACAGCAGATACAAGGACTTTTCTATCCAAGCCAGCGAATCTGCAATTGTATGGCCCTGGGAGTATCAGACCATATATGAAAAATATAGGAATGTCGAAATTGACGGTATTGAGTATCATGGAAAAGGCCGTGCGGTATCAGAAGCATGGATTGGCGAGAGCATTGGCAACTACACTGTGTTGGATATGATGAAGTCAATAATGGGAAGAAGTATTCTGCCGAGTTTGAAGCATATGCACTGAAGGATATTGCTCAAAGTCAGTTTTATAGCCGTAAAGATGGAGAACAGCTATTATGTCTTTCAAAATGACGAGTATGCTCCTCCGAACACCTTGGTGAGCTTATGGATGCCGTAAATCTGTCCGAGGTCGTGGAGCTTCAGCGCTTTCTGAGGGAGACAATAGTCTGATAGCAAACATTTTGCATTGAGCAGTGACGATTATGTGTGGGAAGTTCTGTCCGAATGTAGGAACGCCCCTTTCGTTGAAGATCAAACATGGACGGTTGGTGACAGAAGTTACCTCAGTTTTACGATTACTTCCGAAGCTCTTGGTGTCTACAAGGTTGCTCTGTATGTGACGGAAGACGGCTATCTGTGGACAAACGCATTCAACTGGCAGTATCTATTCAACATCGGCGAGAATGCTGCAGGCAGGATTATCCATTATGCGAAAGAGAATTCCACTGAAGTAGAGTATGAACCGTACAGAAACTCAGTAGCCGGTACAATCATTGAGATTACAGAAGAATATATCTTGGTGGATGATTCTATTCTGTGCAAGAGTCCGGCAGACGGTATCACCTACAAGGTTCTGCTAAATGACCTTCGTATCTCCCGTTATGTAGATTATGGAATTGTCAAGGTTGGTGATATCGTGCAAATTTCCTATGAAGGCGAAATTGATGAGACCAGTGGTAACACCATTGCAGGTGCAATTTCGGCATTTAAGGCAACAATCTCCGATGGAGATGTATTAATTCCTGAATGAACCACCTACGCCTATATGTTTGATAATAATACAAAATCTCTTGCTTTTCTAAGCAAAAAACGCTTATAATTTGAGGTGGTATAGATTGCTATTATCCATAGCTACAGGGTAAGTGTTATCAACCCCGATAACAAACTGATAACATTAGCCCATATAGGCGGATAATATGGACACATCAAATAATCAAAAGCACCACGAATACGACAGAGAATAATCTCTAAGCAAAATTGGTTAGGCTTTGTCGAGTTTGAATAGTTGAAGCTGAGCTGTAAAGCCTTTGTTTACAAGGGTTTTACAGCTTTTCCTTTATAGGATTGCATTTTCATTGCATTATTTTTCTTCAACTGTTCTGTGATAGATTGCTGTATGTTGATTGCTGGTATAATTAGCAATGCTTTCAGTAGCAGATTGTACTTGTAATATTCCAGTCAGCTTTTTAGCAACTTCAAGATTCGTATTTGGATACAGATGACCATAAGTGCCGAGTGTTGTCTGTATTTTTCATGTCCTAAACGTTCCTTGATAAGTAAAGGATTTTCGCCCATGCTGATAAGCAATGAAGCGTGAGAATGTCGCAAGGCATGAATTTTAATACGATGAACACCTGCTAAATTTGACAACTTTTCCAAAGCTCTGGGAAGCGTTGTTTTACTGGTTGGAGTTCCGTTATAACTTAGTACAAGTGGACAATCGGGAAGAACCTGTTGTTGAACACTTTGCCAAGCCTTTAGCTCATTGAGTGTATCTGAATCAATATAAATAGTACGGATACTTGCCTGTGTTTTAGGCTCAACGAATTTATAGTCCGTCATTGTTCGGTAATATAATGTTTTGGTAATGCTAAGCAAGCCTGTTTCAAAATCTATGTCTGACCAATGTAATGCTGACGCTTCGCCAATTCGCATACCAGTCATAAATAATAACCAGAACGATATAAACAGATAATGTTCATAATAGTCTTTCTTACAGAGTAAGGAAATAACCTTTTGAAATTCTTCTAATGTCCAGAAATCAACTTTGGTTTTCTTGCCTTTGATATTTCCTATCATTCGAGAGGGGTTTTTCTTTGCAATCCCAAGCACGATCGCTCTGTCAAATGCAATGGAAAGCATTCCCTGTACAATACGGATGTAATTAGGACTAAAATCTTTTGCAAGTTTTAACTGCCAGTTTTGCACATGGATAGGTTCTATTTCATCTGTTTCCATTTTGTAGAAATATGAAAAATGTTTCTTGATGGTAGTGGCACGATTAAGATAAGTGCTTTCTTTTACCTGTGTTTTATACCATGCAGGTAGGTTTCTTCTATAAATTGCTGAAAAGAAACGCCATCTTTTTTTTGTTGTTAATTCTTCGGTAGAAGCTAACACCAGTTTTGAATATTCTTCCTTTGCTTCTTTTTTCGTTCTGAATCCACTTCGGTATTTCTGTATCTGTTTTCCGGTAATGGGATTGTAGCCTAAATTAGCTCTGAAATAATAAGTTCCGTTATCTGCTTTCTTAATAGGGTCTTTTGCCATGATTTCACTCCTTACATGATATGCAAGAAGTACAATCAATCGTTTGTGTCTGATAATGTAATCCCTAATAATTCTTCCACGGCTTCTTTGGGTACTCTGTCCAATTTACGGGATTGGTAATAAGTATGCCCTTTTTCAATCATAAGTTTTTTTGCTTTTCTTATGATGTCTGCCGAGAAAGAAGTTCCATAACCTAGTGCTATGAGGTCTTTTTTTGTTACGGTAATCATAATCCTCCTTTCCATAGACCAGATAAGGAAATCTCAATATCTTGTCTATCAGTATATCAAATGATGAGCAAAAAAGCTCTATTAAGATGATTTTTTCTTGCAAAATCGTTGTTAGATAGTTTTACAAGCAATCAGACGGCTTCGGCAAGCTCCGCTGGTATCTCAACCATTCCCATTCCTGTGGCTGAACCGTGTCATACGGGTGTATCATTATCCTGTGTTGCAGGTCATGGCAGAACGACTTTTCCAACGGTCGCTCCCAGATCATTGCATGAATCGCTATTTCCCGATTGGAAAGTCACGGCGTACAACCTCTGATGGCTCACTGCAAACACAAACGTATCTGACTGCTTTATTCACTTGTCAAAGAACTGTTAGGCTCTTGTCAGCCTGTATCAATTCATTTTTAAAAATGGACTGATACAGAATGATAAGAAAAAGCGGAACAGGAAAGAGGGGAGTTTATTAAATCATGCTCCGCTCAAATATTACTTAATGTTCGTCTATTTCAAATTCACATATCATTTTCAAAAGGGCTTCTCTGATACGTCCCTTTAATTCCATATCAACCACAATGTATACGTTGCCGTATTCATCGTAAAACGGGCGTAAACAGCATTTTGATATATAGGCTTCATAGAACAGCAACAGCTTTTCTATGGCGTTTTCGTTACCGTCCACGCTGATGATATGAGAAAAATGATGGAAGTGTGTGTTGCTTATTCTTCATTTGTTTTCTTCTCCTTTAACTGCTTTCTGATTTCTTCAAGTGAATTTCTTCTATGCCTGTATGATGTGCTTCGGTTGATGTTCAGCTTTTCGCCTATCTCCGAATCGCTCATATCCAAGAAGAAAAACATCAATACAATGTTCCGACTCTGCTCCGGCAACTGTTTCAGTGCTTCTGCAAGTTCTTCATCAAGTACACGGATTTCTGTACCGCACACATCGAATGTTGTATATTCACTTTCGTAATCGTCCCATACAATCAATTTCTCAACAACAATCTCTGGAAGCTCACAAAAGGATACTTCCTTTGCCTGTCGTCTGGCTAATTCCTTGCGGTAGTTACGGACAATGCCTTTCACAACCTTTTTGAGCTTACAGTCAAACTGACACTGTATTGTCTTTTGGAAGTCTGATGGTTTCAAAATCACACCCCCTTTCGCTATGAAGTGAAAAGTATGTATCCCTCTTTCCGCACCATATCTGTACGGCAAGGTGTGATTTGTTGCAGGATTGAAAAATTTTTGTAAATATGAAAACAGCCTATTTGCACCAATAACAAATAGACTGTTTTTAAAACATATGATATATGAGTTTTTAATTCATGTTCAAGGACTGATGATGTACTAAGAAAAAGACGGAATAAATTCGGTTGTCGGTATAGACTGCCTGTTTTACTTAGAATCACAAATTGCTCCTTGACCAGAGCAATCCTGTGAAAATAGAAAAGGACAGCTCTGGTTATACCAAAACCGTCCCTATATTTTCGGACATTATAAAAGAGATTACCCACAGAACGGTTTTTTTTATTTACCGAACGAGGTAATATTTTTAGTTGAATTTACAATGCATATAATATGAGTTTTTAACACATTCTAATCACATAACATGAAGTATAAACGCATGCTAGGTGATTAAAAATGAGAAAAAAGAAAGATACGCACAGCTTTGATTTTCGTCCTTTAGGACTGGCAATCAGAGAAGCCAGAGAGAATGCAGGGCTTTCCAGAAATGATTTAGGCGATAAAGTCTTTTACGGAGAACGTCATATCGCAGATATTGAAAATATCGGGAAACACCCTAGCTTTCAGTTATTCCATGATTTAGTTACCATGTTCAATATATCTGTTGACGAGTATTTCTATCCATCGAAAAAAGCTGAGAAAAGTACAGTTCGCCGTCAGATAGACTCATCACTTGATTTATTGACTGATAACGAATTAAAAATCATTCAAGGTACGATTGATGGCATCTTAAACAGCAGAGAGAATAAGAAGTAACTTGCTTCTTATTTTCTCTGTTTTTCTATACTTCTCTGTTGATCTGCTCAGCAGGTAACAAATAAGAGCCGATAACCCAAGATATATGTTCTCGGCATTATCGGCTCTGCGTCTTAGCGTCTGGCTCTTTGATAATAGCTATTTTTCCACACTTAACATTGATTAAAGTTTCATGTCTGCACTTCGGACAGAACAATGGAAAATTTATCAATTCCGTATCTAATCTTATTTTTATTCGTGTCTTGTTATTACAATTAGGACAGTAAATCCATTCCATACGTTCAACCTCCATACTAGTCTAGTGTATCTATATATTCTTCCAAACAAATTCCTTGAGAGTATATTTCCGACGCAACTTCTTTCCCGACATATCTGTAATGCCAAGGTTCATTTATAACACCTGTTATATCCGTCTTATTTGAGGGATAACGCTTTATAAACCATATGTATGAGCATTTTCCTCAAGCCATTTATAAACATCATCACTTGAACTTTTTGTAGTATCTGCGTTTATATCGACCGCAATACCAAGCTGATGTTCACTTGTTCCGGGAATCGCCACCCATTGCTCTGCAAGTTTTTTGCTTCTGACTTTGATTTCCCTCATTTTCATATGCTTCTATTTTTTCGTCCATTAGTTGTTGCTGTTCTTCCTGTGTCCTATATCCCTCTCTGACAAATAAACTATATCCTTGTGCTCTTGCGTCATCGAACATTTCCTGCAACTCTGGGTAAATTCTGGAATCAACCTTTTTACCGTTTGATAATTCTGTAAGCTGTACTTTATAATCAGCAGGAATATAATTATCACGATTTACAAGAATCAAATTCCAGCCATTATCTTCACTGGCTATATGATGTGTTATGCTACCAAGAAAAGGCATTGTAAAAAATGAATTAAGAAACTTTCCTGCCAACGCACATAACATTACTATAAATTAAGAGGATAAAAAAGTTTTTTTAACTTTAAATCTTCTTCGTCTTTTATATCGTTTCAATTATTTTATCTCCACCTTTTTGTAAACCCTGTACAGTATAGGTTGAAAAACTAGACATGTCACTGCATATACAGGAACAATAACGGTTGCTATTGTGGTTACTTTATTTCCCAATGTTATAAGTCCAGCTTCTTTAATATCTAAATAAACTTCTAATAGCTGGTCTGGAAAGAACGAGCATAATCCCGGCAATGTAATAATTCTGCTTAAAAACGGAAATGCACATAACACAATGAATGGTACAATAATCGCAGTTGGAGTAGAGCGTGTGAGTGCTGATACAATCATTGCAAGCGTAGAAGCAAATACAGTTCCAATATATCCCCCAACAACAATAAAAAGATATGCCTGTAAAAAAGTAATATTATAAACACTTCTCCACAAATCTAACTGGATTGGACAGTTTGCACCGTCTGCACCTAATACAAAAAGTACAATAAACGTATATAAAAATATAAACATCAGATAAAATCCTGTAGTAATACAAAATCCTGCTCCTACCTTTGCAGAAATCCCCTTGCTTCTTCCAAATCGTGCAGAGAAAAAAATGGAGTCTGCTTTTGACTGAAATTCATCCGAAAATATCCCGGATACCAGAAAACCGATGACTAAAGCCAGCATCAGAATAAAGGTTGATATATTTTGCAATAATGCAGACCAACCGTCTATATATTCATAGTAAAATGGCGTTTTCAGTTCTTCATATTTCTGAATCATAAAATCTTTTTCTGCCTGCGAAATGTTTCTCCTCCAGACTCAAGCCAATTTTTTAAAGTAGAAATTCTTCTTTCATAGATAGTTCCAACTTCATCATCAGAAATATGATCCGGCACATAATAATTGTAATCTCTATAATCACTGAATGCATAAATGATGACATCCATAATACCAGCTATGCCCTGCTTTTTTGCATATGCCTTATTTTGCTCTGTAATGTCATCCGACAATGCCTCTTTCGAACTGTTAATTGTCTTGTTTTCTTCCAGTGCCTTACTCAATGTATCAGTGGTTAAATAACCTGCCCATTGGTTTTTAGCTTCTCTTAAATCTCTTGAAGCCGAAATTCCAACAGAAGAATTTCCGTTTTCATCAACAAATTCCACCTTGTTAATCGTTAAAATACTTGTTATCACCAGTATTACGAATAATACGATAACAGCAATTCTATTTTTTGATTTAGAAAACACTTTTTTGATTTCATAGCGTAGCATTTTCATCACCTGCTTTCTCTCCAAAATAATATAAAAATACATCTTCCAGTGACGCTTCTACACGCACTGCATTCCCAACCGGTTTTTCGTGAGAAATAATTCGTAGCATAACTTGATTTATTTCTGATTTCATATTGGAAATTTTATATTTTTCCATGAAATCAGACACCTTATTTTTCGGTACAAGGCATTCCCATACCGCTTCTGTCATAGAATTTATCAATTCATCAATGCTTCCTTTATGCAGAATTTCTCCGTCTTTCATCAACCAGATTTCATTCGCAATATACTCAATATCCGAAACGATATGTGTCGATAATAACACCAGCCTGTCTTCTGAAAGCTCACTAATCAAATTGCGAAACCTAATTCTTTCATTTGGGTCAAGTCCTGCTGTTGGTTCATCAAGTATTAAAATCTTAGGATTATTCAACATAGCCTGTGCAATTCCGGCTCTGCGCTTCATACCACCAGACAATTTTTTCATTTTTTTATGAGCTACTTTTGAAAGACCAACCTTAGCAATCAAATCTTTTACTCGCTTTTTTGCAACAATAGGGCGTATTCCTTTTAGCGCTCCAATATAAAGTAAATAATCCTCCACTGTAAATTCAGGATAAAATCCAAAATCCTGCGGTAAATACCCCAACAGCTTACGATATTCGCTGTCCATACTAAAAATATCTTTTCCATTACAGCATATCGTTCCGCTTGTTGGCTTTAAAAGAGTACACAACATTCTCATTAAAGTTGTTTTTCCTGCTCCGTTTACACCTAAAAGACCATACACACCATTTGTCATAGTGAGGTTTATATGATTGACAGCCGTAAAATCTCCAAATTCTTTTGTTAAACCATCAAGCTCTAATTTCATCAAATGACACCTCCAAATATTGATTACAATTCTTTAAAACACGATATATAGCAAAAGCAATAAAAAGTATTGTTGCACCCAGCAGTGCTGACCAGATGGGAACAGTAACCATGATATATACGTTTTCATTTAAAACAATAAAAAGCCATACCGCACTCCATATCACACACAGAACAATCGCAACCGTTTCACTGAAAGAGTGTTACTGCATAAAATTCCGAAACAGATACAGGCAGTTACACAAAGCGGAAAAAGAAATTGAACTACTAATTCTGACAATTCATAATGTAAACCTGCTGAAACGACTCCTAAAAATACAGTTATCAAAAAAATATCTGTAACACCAAATAACAGCATACGTGTGGCATATACTTGTTTTAATGAATAATAGGAAGTAGCTTCTATTTCCATACATTCACATGACCTGTTTTTCCATAGTTCGGGAATAATAAGGATTACAAATAGTGTGGCTACTACACCCATACTTCTTTTTAGATATATTTCATCATGGATAGAACTTAAAGCAATCCATAATGCAACTAAAATCATAAATTGAAGAACCCACCATCTTTTTGTATCACACGAAGCTGTGTCCACAAAAAGTCATGGTAAGAAAGCATTCGTTCTTGCTCTGCCATAAAAAAGGCATTTTTAGATTTATAAATTGTTTCCTGTATTTTTTCTTCGTTGGCTTCCACTTGTACGCTTTCCCTATATTTTTTATCTTTTCTTTCTTATTCATCTAATTCCTCCTTTCCGAGAAGTTCCCTTAACTGTTTCCTTGCTTTTTGCAAACGATACTTTACCAGTGGAAGTCCAATTTGCAATGTATCAGAAATTTCTGTCAGTTTTAGTTCTTGAAAATAATAAAGTGTAAGCACTTCTCTTGAATCATCTGGAAGTTGTTCTAAAATCTGTTCTATCAAACTCTATTCAAAATTTGTTCCGTTTGATTTTCTTCCTCAAATTCATTTTCTTCCAGAAGTGTTTCTTTTGTCCTCTTTAAATAATCTTTACAAAGATTACCTGCTATCGTATATAAATAATTCAGTGTTTTCCCTTTATAATGATAGTCGGACAATTTTGTGAAAAAACGTATAAAAGTTTCCTGCGTTAAATCTTCCGCATATGTTTGATCGAAACAATGATGATAACAGTAGCTTAAAATTTCTTGATAATACTTGTGGACAAACAAATCAAAAGCATTATCATCACCTTGCTTCATTTTTCTAATTAGTAGAAAATCATTATACACAAAATCCCCCTTTCTCATTATTAGAAGTTCAAAATATTTATCCCGTTCTATAATGTATAACGATTGAGAGCAATAAAAAGATAGTATAAATTTAATTTTTTCATAAAATACAATAACGAATTGTTTTACACACTACTTTTCTCTCATAAGGCAATTATAATGTACTAATAAGATTACTGCAAAATATCAACCAAGTTGAACCGTGCTTACACTTTTAAGCATAGATTTTATTCTTATCCTATAATCTTCCAGTTATCGTCCTTATGTAACACAAGTTCATACTGTGAGATTTGCGTCATTTTCGACTTGTTATCCAGATATTTCACAGACACACTGACCTTGAGGTTATCGCCATCTTTGGTAAAGACAGGGTTTACCAGTTCTGAAAATACATAGTCGCCGGATACAGGAGCAAGCACACCGTCTTTGACATAGTAGGCAAGTTCCTTTTCCGTAGCTGTCGGATAGAGCTTAAAGAATGTTTCCAAGAAAGCGGTAGCGTCCTTGACAGTATCGGAGCTGACACTGACATCGGCTTCCTGTACTTTCGGTTCATACTTTGATTTCTGTACCGCCGGAGCAAGGGTAGGATTCTGG
>ENA-OQJH01000744-OQJH01000744.1-human-gut-metagenome-genome-assembly--contig:-NODE-744-length-16265-cov-3.554344_pt1 | contig 16265 bp, 21 predicted proteins | sample MGYA00242597_ERZ504763 | MGnify/ENA primary metagenome ERZ504763 (study PRJEB26092, sample SAMD00036359) | human gut metagenome | host: Homo sapiens | study: EMG produced TPA metagenomics assembly of... | reverse complement strand
AACAAATTAAAATAAGCTTGGCTTTGATAGCTTAATTATTCCTCTATTATTATGCGCTAAAAGACGAAATATAGAATTTATAAAACATGGCAACCATAGAATTCCAGTAGAGTCATTCATTCCGGTAAAAGCTTTCTTTGACGACTGCAATAAAGAATTAACCATCGAATTCGCACAGGACTGGGAAGCGGTAACCATCGAGATTAAATCAAAAGAAGGATATGTAGTATATAGAAACCTCTATATACCCCACTCCAATTCTTCTTTATCAACTTCTTTAGAGAATATTCCGGCAGGAATATATGAACTGACAATCACCGATGAAAAGGGAATATTGGCAGGAGAATTTATATACGAAAACTAAAGTCCAATATTATGAAAAAGAAAAAAAGCACTCTACTTATTGTAGGCATGTCCTTTCTCCTTTCAATAGGAACACTTATGTTTAGTTCTTGCGCAGACAAGGACGATCCCTCTCCTATTCTTCCCACACCGGAAGACACTTCTTACATATTGAAACTAAAGTTTTCTGAAAAAGTAGAATTTAAAGAAATACTCAATAAAAACGATATTCAAGACCTAACAGAAACAGAAACTGCATATTTCGGAGAACGAATCCAACGGTCTTGCCCCCATGAATTACAATTCGATAGGGACTCCCTTTCCATTGTAAAAACCAATAATATAGTAGAAAAGTATAAACTAAAATGGCAAGATAAAAAATTATTCATATACCAGAAGCCAATAGATAAATGGGAATACTGTGGAGAAAAAGACGAAAATGGAAGAGTAATACTCAATATAGGATTCTATATAATAAAAAACAATAATGACCAACGTACATTTATGGCAATAGGACAAGAGTATAATCTAATCTCTTATTCAGAACTAATGAATCAAGATTTCCTTTCCATTATATGGCTGAAAAGAAAATATACCTTTGAATAAATATGAGTATAAAACCTAAATACAAAGAAATGAAAACTAAAATAATATACACCATCGTATTTTTGATGATTGCTAAACTTGCTTATAGCCAAGAAGAGCAATATAGTGCAGATAAGTTTGTGGCAAAATGCCCCAATGAAATATTCATAGGAGCAATATTGGAAGCCAACAGCATCAATCAAGACACATATAAGTTCCTGAAAATATCAATGAATCCTATAAACATGGGGTACACCATTCCTATAAAGTCACAAACAATCACTCCTTCCTATAATAACATGATGAAAGCTATTCATGAAGCGTTAAAAACAAACGATGTTTTGAAAAGTAACTATTCTTTTTCATTCGTAATTAAAAAGATAAAATCATACCAAGAATTAGCTGTCAATTGGGGACAAAATATTAACCTTCAGCAACTATTAGGCATCACACCCGATTATAAGCCTCAAAAGAATATTATATTGATAGATATAAATCAAAGTTTTTTCAGCATTATAATGGATATGCCGGAATCACTAAGCACTGATCCACAAGTTTTGCAACAATTAGACAAGCTTGCATTTATAAACTCAATACAATTTGGCAGAAAAGTTATACTAGTTATTGAAAGTAATATTGATTATGACAAATTACAAGAAACTATTGACAATTTACTGAAGTCTAAGGAAGTTAGTCAAAAAGAACTAGCAATATTAGCCAATTCTAATATCAGATTGATGACTATTGGAAACAAAGGAATAAAAGATATCAACCCAGACAATCCTTTTACAAGCATACTTACTTATTTATCTTCAACAGTTACACCCGATGATTTCGGAGGACCTATATCATTTTCCGCCTCTAACATAAAAGATAATTCTGTATTTGTTAACTATTTCAATGTACAATAAATAATCATCATTATGAAAAGCATCCGTTCTATTTTACACATACTTCTAGGCGTAACGCTAATCTGCTCATGCAATGAAGCAACAGAATTAGCCATATTACCCCTAATGTCAGTCTTATAAAATATAAAGATATTGTTAAAATAGACTCTTTATATACATATCCAGGAGATTCTCTATATCAGAATTGGATAAATCAATATAATAAGAATCTGGAAGACAAAACATCAAGATCACTTTCACCGGAAGATGATGCATTTTTCAATAAACAATATATTGTGAAAAGTACAGAAGCAACCGTTTTATATGGAAGAAATTACATATTTCCAGGATCCATTTTAGAAGGAAATAGCATTTCAAACCAAAATTATATACCGGTATTTATCAGCAACAGAAAACCCATAACAGTATCAATGACATTGGCACACAATACACCCAAACCCACTAGCAGAACTATAGAAGCACCCACTTTCTCTAAATTAAGTGATTATGTGGTTGAGATGGTAACCGATGGAAATTTCGAACAGAATCAGAAATTCATGTTCAGTTACAAGAGATTTAGCTTTTACGATGAAATTAAAACCGCATTCGGAACAAATATTAATACAAGAAAACTATTTTCTTCAAAAAGTGAAAGTTCAACAGAATACAGGGATAAAATACAAAAGTCAACAGGAATGTATGTTAAATTCTTCCAATCAAGTTTCACCGTCAACATGGATATTGCTCCTTTAAGTGACCAACCTATTCAAGGAAAAAGTGAATATGAGCCTGTTTATGTGAATTCATTGACTTATGGAAGACTGGGAATCATTGCCTTTGAAACAGACGAATCATACGAATTCGCAGAAACGTGTATAAAAAAAAGAATTTGATAGAATCTTCAGTAAGAAAACAACTACTCTGAATAAAGAAGAAGAAAAATTCTTTGAAAATACAGAATTCAAAGTGCTAATTATAGGGGGAGATAGCAATCTGGCCGTACAAACATTTAAAGGATATAGCCATTTCCTAAATTTAATATATAATTCAAAATTCACAGAAACAAGCTATGGTGTACCTATTACATGTTCTTTCTCCTATGCCAATTCACATGGATTGGTTGAAACTGAATTTATCAATACTATCCATATAGAACCTTTATATGTAAAGCCAAGTCGTGAAAATAATTCATACTTACCTGATTATTCCAACAAAAGCGATTATCATTCGTCAAGCCAACTTATTTGTATTTTTATAAAGATAGAGAAAAGACAAAACCTTCCCAACCCTATATAGATATTATCTTCAATATAAGTATGTTTGAAAATAAATGCAACTATGAACCCAATTATAAAAACTGGCCTATGATAAATGCAAATTGTACAGATAAGACAGAGAGAATTATAATGAGAAACATTGATTTTAAATCAAAAATATATGTTGGCTATAATTCATCATATTACGAAAGTACAGGTTCCATGCCTATGGAACCTAACGAACCTATGCGAATGTGGAATGCAACTGAATACACTCGTGAATATTCGCTGCTCAACAGCCCATTCTATCAAATAATCTATTAAAAATTTAATCCTATGAAAAAGTATTTTTATTTTGCAATTGTTTTCCTTGTAATGTTTTCTTGTGAAAACGAAGATTTAGATGAAATTTCTTCGAAAGCAAATAATACAGCAAACATTGCTCCACTAAGTTCTCTTTACTATGATGGAATATATGAAATTAGAGATGGTAAAGAGGTAGATTTAACATTACAACAGTATCTATCAAGATCCACCCAAGAATTTTATGAAATAGCAAGCTTGAACCCTGCTTATACATATTTAGGCTCTGTTTTACAAGCTGAATCTATTAATACCGGAGAATACCGTTCTGTTGCATATCCAAATGCTTTAAAACCAGAAATCAGAATTGCATTCTCATTGCCTATCAAATCAAGAGTAATAAAACCTAAGTTTACCTCATTTAATGATGCAGTTATAGACGCTATCACAGATGCAGGTAAAGATTTTAGTGGAAAACAATCGCAAGTTTTCTCATATAAAATGAAAGAATTTAATTATTACAAAGAGGTAAATATGGCTTTTGGAGCTAATATAAAAATAGGACAGCTTTTTTCAATTACAACTTCTGTTGAGAGTGATAAAAAAACAAAGTAATACCGCTTTATTTGTTGATTTCAGCCAAATCTATTTTAATGTAGCTATGGATATCCAGATGATGGAAACATATTTCTCAATGAAACAGAACGCCAAAAATATCTAAATCAAAAACCTGTATATGTGAATTCTGTGAATATGGGACGAAAAGGAGTAATGATAGTAGAATCTGAAGAATCATATAGTGAAATTTCTGTATCAATTCGAGCAGCATTCAATGCAGGAATAGTAAACGGAGAACTATCACTAGACTCAAAGACAAAAGAAATGCTAAAACGTGCTCAGATCTATATTTATATTATAGGTGGTAACGGAGAGGACGCAGCTAAAGTTGTTACTGGATTTCCTGCATTTCAAGATTTTATAATAAAAGGAGGAGTATATAGTAAAGAAATATATGGAGTCCCTATTTCTTTCTCTGGTGCTAATGCAGCCGATAACTCCATGTTCATTTCCCAAATTAAGATCTAATATTCCATGTGTGATTGTTATTTGATAAGTATTAACAATCAGCACTATTTTTTACTAATATATTTATATCTAATGACTATGAAAACCTCTTATAGAAAAATATACTTATTCCTATTATTACTAACATCTTATTCTTGTAATGATTTAACAGAAACAAATATGAGCATAGATATTATATCCATGACAAAATATAATAACATTATAAACATTGATTCATCTGAAACATTTATGAAGGATTCTATTACGAATCCTTCATAACAATACACTATCAATCAGCTATCTACACCACAATGACGGATTTGAAGAATTTTCCGTCCTCTTTTAATTAATATACTCTTACAGGTTTAAAGCTCCCCCAGCCTTTTTCCCAATACCGGATGCACCACATCCGATGCAATCTCCGCCAGCGGGTCCATAACAAACCTCCGTTCAGTCATCAAGGGATGAGGATTTCCAATTCCGGCGTATGCAGTATTAAATCACCGTACAACAAAATATCTATATCAATCAGGCGGTCACTATAATTACCTCCCGCCGACTTCTTCATCCGGCCTAATTCACGCTCTATCTCCTGTGTTTCCCGCAATATATCCAAGGGAGGAAGCACACTCTCCACGCAACAGGCGGCATTCAGAAAAGAATTTTCAGAAGAAAACCCCCAAGGGGCAGTAACATAAAAAGCGGAAAGGGCAGTAACCTCCCCTATCCGCTCATTTATCTTCCGGACAGCAACATGCAGATTTGATTCTTTATCACCCAGATTGGTTCCAAGTCCCAAATAAACCCTCATACGCTGCTCCAACCGGTATTACTTATCCAAAATCAACATAGCATCGCCATAAGTACCGAAACGGTAATCTTCCTTCAATGCTGTGTGATAAGCCTCCATCACCAGATCATAACCACCGTAGCAGCTACCAGCATCAGCAAAGTGGAGAGAGGCAGGTGAAAGTTAGTAACCATGCTGTTGGCTACCGAGAAATCATAAGGAGGGAAAATGAACTTATTGGTCCATCCGTCAAATTCTTTCAGATGACCATCCGTACCTACCGCAGTCTCTATCGTGCGCATCACTGTCGTTCCTACCGCACAAATATTCTTTCCTTCATCTTGGCATTATTCACAGTACGGCACGCATCCGCATTGACATACATCTGCTCCGAATCCATCTTATGCTTGGTAAGGTCCTCCACATCAATCTCGCGGAAATTACCCAGTCCGGCATGCATCGTCACAAAAGCAAAGTCTATACCTTTGATTTCCATACGCTTCATCAACTCGCGGCTGAAATGAAGTCCGGCAGTGGGAGCTGTCACAGCCCCTTCGTTCTTGGCAAAGATAGTCTGGAAACGTTCGGTATCTTCCTCTTCTACCGGACGACGGATGAAACTGGGCAGCGGAGCCTCTCCCAACGCATACAATGCTTTCTTGAACTCGTCGTGAGAGCCGTCATACAGGAAACGCAGGGTACGTCCGCGGGAAGTGGTGTTGTCAATCACTTCGGCCACCATGGAATCATCGTCACCAAAATAAAGCTTGTTACCGATACGGATCTTACGGGCAGGATCTACCAGCACATCCCACAAGCGAAGTTCCTCATTCAGCTCGCGCAACAAAAATACCTCGATACGGGCACCGGTCTTTTCCTTATTTCCATACAAACGCGCAGGGAAAACTTCGTATCATTAAAGATAAACACATCTTTATCATCAAAATAGTCCAGGATATCCTTGAATACCTTGTGTTCAATCTTACCTGTTGATTTGTGAACAACCATCAGGCGCGACTCATCTCTATACTTAGCCGGATGCAAAGCTATTTTATCCTCCGGCAGTTTAAATTTAAATTGCGACAGTTTCATCTTATCTCTCCTTATTCGTTTATAACTTCTTCAATCTCTTGTTGGTCAAGCCATTCCGGAAAACTTTCCACCGACAAACAGTCTTCCAGTCTCACATCCCCCACCCGTACGTATCAGCCCTGTCAAATGAGCACCGCTATTCAAAGCTTCGCCAATATCACGGGCCAATGCACGGATATAAGTGCCCTTGCTGCACACTACCCTGATTTTAATCTCAGGCAGATTACATTCCAGCAACTCTATCTCGTCTATAATCAACGTCTTGGCTTTCAACTCCACATCCTCACCTTTTCGAGCCAAATCGTAAGCGCGTTTACCATCTACCTTACAAGCCGAGAAAACAGGCGGAATCTGTTCTATCCTGCCGATAAAACGCTGCAAGGCTTCCTCTACCAACTCGCGGGTGATATGTTCCGTAGGATAGGTAGCATCTATCTCCTTCTCCAGGTCGAATGAAGGTGTGGTAGCCCCTAACTGCAAGGTGGCAATGTATTCTTTGGTATGATACTGGAACTCTTCGATGCGTTTCGTTGCCTTGCCTGTACAAATAATCATCACCCCGGTAGCCAGCGGGTCTAATGTCCCGGCATGTCCCACTTTTATTTTCTTCACGCCCAGTTTGCGGCAAATATGGTATCTTATCTTGTTTACCACTGCAAATGAGGTCCATTTCAGCGGTTTATCAAAGTATAATACTTCTCCTTCTTTAAAATTCATCCAATTACATCAATGTGCACGCTATCGTAACGGCACCGGCTATGGCACAATAGATAGCAAAATAAATCAACTTACCTTTCTTCACAATATTAATCATCCACTTACAAGCTACACAGCCCGATATGAAAGCTGCCAGAAAACCTACAATCAATGACAATACAGATATATCTGATGTGCCGGCTGCAGCTCCTTTTACAATCTTCATACCATCCAGCAACGCCTCACCCAATATAGGAGGAATCACCATCAGAAAAGAGAACTGAGCCAGTTTCGCCTTGTTGTCTCCCAACAACAAACCGGTAGCAATGGTAGTACCGAACGGGATAATCCCGGCATCACGCACAAGCCTGTGCCAGACCTATAATAAACGCATCCTTCATGCTGATGTTCTCTTTCAAACGAGGTTTTGCATAATAAGAGAAAGTAAGAAGCAAAGCTGTCAATAACAGCATACAACCTACAATGAGCAAGCCGGAACCGAAAATTTCTTCCACATAATCTTTAAAAAACACACCCACAATGCCGATAGGAATCATGGATACCAGGATATTGATCACATATTTTGTCTCCGCATTCATCTCAAACTTGAACAAGCCACGGAATATCCAGCCTATTTCTTTCCATAATATAACCAAAGTACTGAGTACCGTAGCCACATGCACTGCTATGGTAAAAGTCAGATTATCTTCCCCTTGTATGCCAAACAATGCCGAACCGATAGCCAGATGACCACTACTGCTGACCGGCAAATACTCTGTCAATCCTTGGAGCAAACCAAGGATCAATGCCTCAAACCATTCCATTCTTTAAATAAAAATTGAGAATTAAAATTAAAAAAATCAAGAGTTAACCACTTCTGTCTTGTCCTTTGGCTTGCGGACAATGCCATAAATCATAAATATAAAGCCAAAGAAACATACTGCGGGCGCCACTTTGATGCGACGTACACTAAAAATATCCGGCTCAAAATATCCTTCTGTCGAACTAGGTCCTGTCATCAGCAGAAAACCGACAATAATCACTGCCATACCTATGGCAAGCAATATAAAATTAGTTTTATCAAAGGCGAATTTTTGTCTATCCATATCCTTTTATTATTAAATGTAATACAACGCACTAGCTTTCATGCGCAAGTATTTATTGATTGATATATATGCACACATAAAGGTAATAACCACACCAAACACAAAAACAGAACCATTACCATAAGCATGGTCATAGGGGTAATAATCTCAATCAATTCGGGTTCATATCTTACTAACGCATAGGCCATTCCTATCAATGCCGCATCTGCCATGGCAGCGGCCAGTATCCCTATCCATATATTCCGCACCAAAAAAGGACGACGGATAAATCCCCAGCTTGCCCCTACCAGTTTCATGGTATGAATCAGAAAACGTTTGGAATAAATGGCCAGACGGATGGTGTTATTAATCAGCGCAAAAGAAATAAGGGTAAGCAGCGCAGCCAGTCCCAATAGCAAAAAACTGATTTTCCGTATATTGCTGTTCACTGCATCCAGTAAATCCTGAGGATAGTTGATTTCCATAACTTTCTTGTTCTGCATAATTTTCTGCTCTATCCAAGAAATGCTGTCCGAATTGGCATAATCGGCATTCAGTTTTATTTCAATAGAAGCTGTAAAAGGATTATATCCCAAGAATTCAGCCGGGTCTGTACCCATCGCTTCGCTCTGCTCTTTCAACGCCTGCTCCTTCGATATATAGGAAGTTTCTTTCACAAAAGGTTCCTCATTCAATTTTTTCTGGAATTTCAAAGCGTCCGCTTCTTTCATATCATCGCTGATGAGTACGGAGAAACTGATGTTCTCGCGTACATACTTGGATAAGTTATTGGCAGACAGCACAAAGAATACCACCATCCCCAACAAGAGCAACACCAGCATTGTACTGATGCTGGAGGTAATGAACTGCATATCGAAAAAGGACCCTGATTTTTTCCCATAATCACTTCTTTCTGATACATAAATCATTGAACTACTGCGTTCTTTTTTCGCCAGTGAACTGAACCAGGCCAACAGGCCCGTCCACATTCCCTTCAAAAAGGACAAACGGCTGCCTTTATATCTTTCCGTCAACATGGATACATAAAAAGCATCAAAAGGCATCGGATGCTGTTCCGCTAATTTAAAACCATGCTTGACGCCGAATTGTTGCATGACGGAAGGTGTAAAATGCCATAAATGACGGGGCACATCGTATGCTGCCCACCATTCCTTATATTTTTCCGCATCATACGAACTGGGATTAGGCACAGCCACTATCAATACTCCCCTCTCTTTCAAAAGTTTGAATAATTTTTCCCACGTTTCATTCAGATGTTCCAGATGCTCCATCACATGCCATAGAGTAATGGCATCAAAAGAATGATCGGCATATCCCGCCAAAGCATCCTCCGTATCTACATCCAGTTCAAAATGCTCTTTGGCAAACGCACGCGCTGCGGACTTTTCTCTATAGCTTTCACCCGCCATCCGCGCTCCTTCATTGTATTACTGAAATATCCGGTACCGGTACCAATGTCTAACAAAGTACCTTTACTCAAACCGGATGTCCGTTTTATCAGCTTGGCTTTGCGTGACAGCATATACTTGCGTACCTCATGGTATACACGGTTCATCAGCCCTTGCGGATATCAGTGTGTGAAATATAATCGGGAGTCTCATAATATCGCCCTATCTCGCTTCCACGGGTGCACCTTGTGTAAAAATAAAGCCACAATCATCGCAGCGAACCAAATTGAATTGTTCACCCGAAGCATAGTGATCCGTACAAGTGATTGCATGTCCCAAATGTTTTCCGCCGCACAACGGACAAGTATTTATTTTGAGTATATCCACTTTTTGCCCTAATTTGCTGCAAAATAACAAATAAATTGAATGAGAAGAACTATCCTTTAAGTACTTTTAAGAGTATAAGTTAATAATTCGTTTTTACTTTTCCTACATTTGTGCAGATAACTTCAAAAGAGACAGAAATGGAAAATAAAAAACTGACCCGTTCCAACAACAGAATGCTAGCCGGAGTATGTGCGGGACTGGCTGATTATTTTGGCTGGGATGTTACGATAGTGCGCATTATCTATTCATTTGCCACGGTTTTCACAGCCTTTCGGGCATTATTGTCTATATATCTTATGGATTGTTATGCCCGAAAAGAAATATCGTGACGGTTACGAAGACCGGATGAATGACAGGCTGCATAACCGATAACCGGAGGCATTATGCAATGCCCAGCAGTTCCACTTCAAATATTAATGTAGAGAAAGCAGGAATCGGCCCGCTTGTACGGCTACCATACCCCATAGTATAAGGAATATAAACCACCCATTTATCTCCTACATGCATACGTTGAAGCGCCAGCTGCCATCCCTCTATGACATCACACAGCCGGAAAGCTTCGGGACAGTTACGGTCATAGGAGTTATCAAACTCTTTCCCGTTTATCAGACTACCCCGATAATGAACGGTGACAATACTGCGGATCGTAGGTGAAACTGTACCCGTACCTGTCTGCAATACTTTATAAAACATATTACAAGGTAAAGAACAAATACCTTCCTGTGTAGAAAGAACTTGCAAATATTGCAAGTTCTTTTCCTTATATTCTTCTTTTTTCCCCATCAGAACACCTCTTCTCCTTTCAATGTAGCCGAACTGGCTTCAGTAATGCGTACATGGACAAAATCACCGATACGATGATTCCCACGATCAAAGACTACCACCTTGTTTTGCTGTGTACGGCCAAAAAGCTGTTCTCTGGAACGCTTGGAAACACCTTCTACCATCACTTCGAAGGTCTTACCCACATCACGGGCATTACTTTCAGCAGAAAGACGGTTCTGCAATTCAATGATTTCATTCAGCCGACGTATCTTAACCTCTTCGGGTACGTCATCCGGCAGATGTTTGGAAGCATATGTTCCGGGACGTTCGGAATATTTAAACATAAAGGCGGAATCATACGCACATTCACGCATCAAGATAGAGATTCCTGATGGTCTTCTTCCGTTTCCGAATGATAGCCGGAGAAAATATCAGTACTCAGACCACAATCGGGAATGATACGGCGAATAGCCGCTACCCTTTCCAAATACCACTCACGGGTATATTTGCGGTTCATCAGCTTCAATATACGCGAACTGCCGCTCTGTACCGGTAAATGAATATGCTTGCATACATTAGGCGTTTCCACAATGACTTGCAAGGTTTCATCACTCATATCCTTGGGATGTGAAGTGGTAAAACGAACACGCATGTCCGGAACCGCTTCGGCACTGTGCGGAGCAGCATCGGGAAAGTAATTATTTCACCCTCTTTCTCAAAACGATAAGAATTTACATTCTGTCCTAGCAACGTTACTTCTTTATAACCTTTGGCTGCCAAGTCACGCACCTCATTCAGAATACTTTCCACATCACGGCTGCGCTCACGCCCACGGGTATACGGCACAATACAATAATGACAGAAATTATTGCAACCACGCATAATGGATACAAACCCGGAGATATGATTGCCGCAAATACGGGACGGAATTACCTCACGATAGGTTTCTGTAGTAGAAAGCTCCACATTAATGGCTTTCTCCCCCGCTTCAACCGAAGCGACCAAATCGGGCAAAGTGAGATAGGCATCCGGTCCTACGACAAGATCTACATGATGGTTCTCGATCAAATCATCTTTTACACGTTCTGCCATGCAGCCCAACACACCGACAATCAGATTCCGACGTTTGTTTTTCTTCATAGAATGGAAAACTCCAGACGGTTCAGAATCTTTTGTTCTGCATTGTCGCGAATAGAACAGGTATTCATAAATACAGCGTCCGCTTCATCCAATGTTTCGCATACATGGTAGCCTGCCATTTGCATAATAGAAGCAATCACTTCACTATCAGCAACATTCATCTGGCATCCGTAGGTTTCAATAAACAATTTTTTGTTCTCGGAATCAGTTGCAGATTTAAAGTCTGCTCCTGTTGTTTCTTTCATATTTTCTCTGTTTTATGGTTTCGTAGGCAAAGATACGGAGTTACCGACAAATTAAACGAATAAAAGAGCCGAAAATTGGATATTATAAGAGATTTATGCATTTAACTGTTAAATAATTATAACCAGTGAACAAAAAAGACCGTTAACGTTACCAACGTATTATTATAATTCGCATATTTGCTTCCGAAAAACATTAGATTTTTTCATAGTTAAGGTTTAGGTTAAAAAAATAGGGGAAGACAACTGTGAAGTTCTCTTCCTTTTTTTATGTCCTTTTATAGAGTTGGTTATGAAATATTTTTCTAACTTTGAGCATTCATTATATAATAAGGAAAGTATGGATATCATTCAGGTTCTCATATTTATAGTAATCATTGTTGTGGCTATCGTACAACAAATCTCAAAAGCCGGCAAAGAGAAGAAAACACCTTCCCCCAAGGAAGTGCTTGCAGATATGTTTCCTGAAATAGAGCAGGAAAGCATGGAAGAAAAGGTGTCTGTTTCTCCAGCTCCGGCGGTTCGCAAACCTCAGTCCTCCCGTATGCAGAACCAGTCAATAATCAGAAAAGCGGTCGCTTCACCTCTGGCAGAAAATAAGAGGGAAAACCGGACTCCTATAAAACTGAGTACTAAAGAAGAGGCGCGGCGTGCTTTCATTTATTCAGAAATTTTTAATCGAAAATATTAATAACAACTATACTAATAAAGAATAACACATTGAATATCATGGGATTTAATATTATTTCCGCAGCCGAAGCAGCCAGCTACATCAAGCATGGCTACAATATTGGACTTAGTGGCTTTACTCCAGCAGGAACACCCAAAGCCGTAACCCCCGAAGTCGCCAAAATAGCAGAAGAAGAACATGCCAAAGGTAATCCTTTCCAAATTAGTATTTTTACCGGCGCCTCTACAGGGGATGCTACAGACGGGATCTTGTCCAGAGTAAAAGCAATCCGTTACCGTGCTCCCTACACAACCAACCCCGATTTTCGTAAAGCCGTGAATAACGGTGAAATAGCATATAATGACATCCACTTGTCACAAATGGCACAGGAAGTACGTTATGGCTTCATGGGCAAAGTAGATGTTGCCATTCTGGAAGCATGCGAAATCACACCCGACGGCAAAGTATACCTGACAGCTGCCGGAGGTATCGCTCCAACCATCGCACGTCTGGCAGATAAAGTAATTATCGAGCTGAACGCCGCCCACAGTAAAAACGGTATGGGGCTGCATGATGTTTATGAACCGCTTGATCCGCCTTACCGCCGTGAAATTCCCATCTTCAAGCCCAGTGACCGCATCGGTTTACCTTACGTACAGGTAGATCCGAAGAAAATCATCGGAGTAGTGGAAGTGAACACACCTGACCAGGCCCGTTCATTCACCGCACCGGATCCTATCACCGACCAAATCGGACAAAACGTTGCCGACTTCCTGGCTGCTGATATGAAACGAGGCATTATTCCTGCAAGCTTCCTGCCATTGCAGAGTGGGGTAGGAAACATCGCCAATGCCGTATTGGGCGCTTTGGGACGAGACAAGACAATCCCTGCTTTTGAAATGTATACCGAAGTACTGCAAGATGCAGTAGTGGATCTGATTCGTCAAGGACGTGTGAAATTTGGAAGTACTTGTTCATTGACTGTCACAAACGAATGTCTGCAAGGAATTTATGATGACATCGACTTCTTCCGTGACAAACTGGTAATGCGTCCGTCCGAAATCTCAAATAACCCGGAAGTTATACGCCGCCTCGGTGTTATCTCTATCAATACTGCTATCGAAGCAGACATTTATGGCAATGTAAACTCTACTCACATCAGCGGCACTAAGATGATGAACGGCATCGGTGGTTCTGGTGACTTTACCCGCAATGCCTATATTTCCATCTTTACTTGTCCGTCTGTGGCAAAAGAAGGAAAAATCAGTGCCATCGTTCCTATGGTTTCTCATGAAGATCACAGCGAACACGATGTCAATATTATCATTACCGAACAAGGTGTTGCCGACTTACGCGGAAAGAGCCCGGTAGAACGCGCCCAAGCCATCATCGAAAACTGTGCACATCCGGACTATAAGAACATTCTTTGGGACTATGTAAAAATGTCTTCCAAAGGACAGACTCCTCATTGTATTTCTGCCGCACTGGCTATGCATGATACACTGGCCAAGAAAGGGATATGCGCTTGATAGACTGGGCAGAATATAAATAGTCATTATTTGCTGTTCTCAATACATCTCCGGTCAGCTTATATACCTGACCGGAGTTTTTTATATATTCCTCACCTTTTCGTACAAAAAACAATATCTCCCACCATTTTAGTCAAAAAATACACGGACTATTCTCATAATTATTCTATTTTTGCCATGTAACTAATCATTTTTACTATTTTACTATGAGAAACAGAATTCTATATTTATTTGCTTCCCTTGTGATTCTGAGCGGTTGCGGTAACCAACCGGCTTATAAAAACAGTAATTTATCTCCTGAAGAACGGGCAGAAGATTTATTGCAGCAACTTACATTAGAAGAAAAAGTAGCTTTAATGATGGACAACTCCAAACCTGTCGAAAGATTGGGCATCAAACCTTATAATTGGTGGAATGAGGCCTTGCACGGAGTGGCACGAAGCGGACTGGCTACAGTCTTTCCACAACCCATAGGAATGGCCGCTTCCTTTGAACCCGACGCCATACATACCATTTATACGGCAGTATCGGATGAGGCGCGGGCCAAAAATACAGCTTACTCGGCTGCAGGAAGCTACGAGCGTTATCAAGGTTTGACTATGTGGACACCCACCGTCAATATTTATCGCGATCCCAGATGGGGGAGAGGTATTGAAACGTATGGGGAAGATCCTTATCTGACAAGTGTCATGGGGGTAAATGTAGTGAAAGGACTACAATGCACGGATGCAAATCAAAAATACGATAAAATACACGCTTGCGCCAAGCACTTTGCCGTTCACTCGGGACCGGAATGGAACCGGCACGAATTCAATGCCGAAAATATAAAACCACGTGACTTGCATGAAACTTATCTGGTTCCTTTCGAAGCTTGGTAAAGGAAGGAAAAGTAAAAGAAGTAATGTGTGCCTACAATCGTCTGGAAGGAGATCCTTGTTGCGGAAGCGACCGCCTGCTGATGCAAATTCTCCGTCAGGAATGGGGATATGAAGGTATTGTACTCTCAGACTGTGGCGCCATTGACGATTTCTATCGGGAAAAAGGACATAAAACACATCCGGACGCTGAATCGGCCTCTGCCGCCGCAGTATTAAGCGGTACGGATCTGGAATGTGGTTCTAGTTATAAAGCATTAGTAGAAAGCGCTAAAAAAGGATTAATCAGTGAAAAGGATATTGATGTATCCGTAAAACGATTATTAAAAGCACGCTTTGAATTGGGTGAAATGGACGATCCCAGTAAAGTGGAATGGACTAAAATTCCTTATTCTGTGGTTTGCTCGGCAGAACATGATTCCCTGTCACTAGATATAGCACGCAAATCAATGACGCTGTTACTGAACAAAAATAATATCCTGCCACTGAAACGCGGTGGACAAACCATCGCCGTCATGGGACCTAACGCAAATGACTCTGTGATGCAATGGGGTAATTATAACGGTACTCCCAAACATACGATCACCTTATTGGAAGGTATCCGCTCAGCCATGGGAGAGAATGACAAACTGATCTATGAACAAGGTTGCAGCTGGGTAGAACGCTCATTAATCAGAAGCGTTTTCAACCAGTGTACTTCTAAAGAAGGTCCAGGGTTCTCCGCCCGCTATTGGAACAACAAGGAATATGAAGGAAATGCGGCAGCCACCGCACAACTCACCACCCCGTTCCGCCTTTGTACCTCAGGAGCCACCGTATTTGCCCCCGGTGTGAATCTGACCGATTTCTCGGCCATCTATCAAAGTGTGTTTACCCCCCAAGAAACAGGAGAGGTTATTTTCAACTTTTATAGTTGTGGAGCTACACAATTATTGATAAATGGTGAAGAAGTAAAGAAATTCACCAACAAACATGGGGGCAGGGGACAAGCTTACGCCATGCATGCAGAAGCCGGCAAGCCATACGATATAGAAATCCGCTTCCAATACTTTAGTGGAGATGCACAGTTGAATTTCGATCTTGGATTTAAAGAAGAAGTCAACATTAAAAACACGGTAGCAAAAAGTGAAAGATGCTGATATAG
>ENA-OQJH01000742-OQJH01000742.1-human-gut-metagenome-genome-assembly--contig:-NODE-742-length-16305-cov-2.397268_pt1 | contig 16305 bp, 20 predicted proteins | sample MGYA00242597_ERZ504763 | MGnify/ENA primary metagenome ERZ504763 (study PRJEB26092, sample SAMD00036359) | human gut metagenome | host: Homo sapiens | study: EMG produced TPA metagenomics assembly of... | reverse complement strand
CTACTTGGTAAAGTAACGGCTGGAAAGATGGTAGTTGTTTTTATCCAATAACACAACTTGGTAGTGTTGTCTTTTCAGTTTGCGTGCAATCTTTAACCCGCCAAATCCTCCTCCGACAATGACTATTCTTTTTTATTTCCTTTGTCGGGAATGTTGGTTATCTGTTCAGTCATAATGGTATTTGTTATTTTATGTATATAATAACAAATAACCGGGGTGAAATGTTTAGTGTCATGGCTATTAGAAATTAAAAATTCCGGGGGATAATGTAGGATTGATATAACTTACGTCTCGTGTTTGCACTAGCCTGCCATTCAGAGTGTAGAATAATTGTTTGGTGGCCGACGAATTGTTTAGGTTAACAGTAATTACGTACAGAGTGGTTCGTTTAGGAAATTCTATGAGATTTACATTGGTGGCAGTCCACATGGCGTATGGACTCAATGTAAAATCATTATATACATTAGGTGCCAGTTGATCTGTAGTTTGTAAATTGGTATTAGTCATCACCCATTGGCATTACCGTTCATCCATACTTTTTTTCAAAACCATTTTGAGTAAAAGAGGCTACATAATAATTCCCTTGTTGGCTCCAACTTACGTTCATGGCATGCGGATATATCTTTTTCAGTGCTATATGAAATGTAGTGGGAGAGGTAGCAGACAAGGTGGTGATCAGTACCCATAATATCACACATATAGAATAGTATCTTTTCTTCATGGTCATTTAAATGTTTTGATGAGGTTGATAAAACAGCTTGGTTATACTTTTTTGTTCGCCGGTATAAAATCTGATTTTGTGGACTTTTTCCACACTTTTGTAGTGTTGTCAACAGGTATCTACACTTCTAAAAATGGATATGTAAATATGTATATGCTTGATTTTTAATGAAGTATTGAGAAACGCAGATTTATGGCACGTTTCTTGTTTTATTGCTATCGGTAAAAATGAATAAAAAACAAAATAATTATGAAAAAGGTATTAGTAACATTGGTATTAGTAATGACTTTAGGCGTGTCTGTTTCTTTTGCTCAAGCGGCTCCGGTAGAGGTTCCGGTAGTGGAAAAGCCTCAACAATCTAAGAAATTGGTTTTTTCAGAAATCTATATGAATGATTTGCCGGAAGCTGTGATGGACAGGCTTGCGCTGGAAGGTGCTATGATAAAGCAGGCTTTTATGACCTATGGCATTGATGGAAGCCGTATTTATAAAATTAATGTTTTAACAAGTGATGCTCATGAACAGACATTGTTCTTAGGTGAAGATGGTAAAATTTTGAAATAGTTAGTATATTTATAATAGTGCTTTTACATGAATTCCCGGCTTGTGATAAGTCGGGATTTTTTTAGTTAAATTGTTTCTTGACGATATTCGAAAAATAATTAAGAAATCTCTTGTACATAATAATTGTAGATTTTATCTTTGCCACTCGAATTTAAAAAAGATGATACCATGGAAACTTATGATATATATTTTAAAGAAGGTACTGATTTTGCTAATAAAGGATTTTCATTGAAGGATAAGGCTAAGGCTATTAGAATGGCTGAAGATATGTTGGCTGAACGCAAAGGATATGTGAAGGATTTTGTTGGAGGAACTATTTCCGTAATGTGTAAAGAAACGAAAGAGGAAGTTTGGTCCAAGCCGATAGAGGAGGTTTAAGACAACTTTTACACCTCTTTTTGCCTAGTCAATCACAGAGTTGTCAAATACAACCCTTGATTATATTTATGGTGAGTTCGTTATTGGCGGACATAAATATTTCTTTCTCTTCTAGGAATTTCCGGTATATTTCTCCCTTCATGCTTTTTGCCGGCTGATATGGATAATGTCAGGTTTCATCCGATTGAGCGATGATTCTTTTTTATAAGATGCTTCAGTATAATTTTTCTTTCCATTCTGTACATTTTTGACATATAGTTGTTATTCATTAGCTGAATACATCGTAAACTCACCAATGAAGTCTTCTGTATAAACAGAGGTTAGTTACATAAATTTATAGTGATTTTTTGTCTATAATATATTTGCCATTGAAGTCTTGTTAGATTCCTTTGGTTCTTCTCTGTTTCCGGTGCTTGAGTAGCAGATCCATTGAATGTTTTTCCCTTTGTCCTTTGTGTAATATGGCAAACATAAAAGGAAAAAGAATTTATGTTGTTTGAACAATTAAGTTAGAACGTGTGTTTATGTAACTATTGTGATTATTGTTGTGCCGATGGTGTACAGGCATTGATACAACAATGATTTTTCATAAAAACTTTAAATTTATAAATTTAGGTAGCCCTGACTTGTGATAAGTCGGGGCTATTTGCTTATTATGTGCTATTAAACTTGGTCAACTATTGGTTAACAATTTTACGCAACAGTAACTCTTTGATGCAAAAGTGATAAATAAAATTTTTTGTTCACATGAAAAAAACTTTCTCAAAAGCTTTGTAGTATTGATTTTCTATGTATCTTTGCATCGTTATTATTTCGCGGGGTATTAGCTCATCTGGCTAGAGCGTTAGACTGGCAGTCTAAAGGTGGCGAGTTCGAGTCTCGCATGCTCCACATTACAAACCTCTCTGTTTCAGAGGGGTTTGTGTTTTCTTAAGCTTCTCCAGCTTTCGTTTTTGGATAAAAAAAGACAGTTTGTGCCACTTTTGGCAAAAAGAACTTGTCTAAAACGAATCCAGAACAATTATGACAACTCTTAAAGCCGCCGTTGTTCCGGCCAAGGTGCTGAAAAACGGCAAACACAGAATTCGTATCGCAATTGGTCATAAACAGGAAACAAGATACATCGTTACCCGATTTGAAATAGATAATACTGCTAATTTTAAAGGAGGGCAGGTGGTAGGTGTTCCTGATGCCGCACATGTCAATGCTAAATTACGTGGAATACTTAATTCATATCAGGATGCCTTGGATAAGATAAACACATCATCCTATACTTGTACCCAACTTGTCGAATACTTGTCCTCGGTAAAGCAGGGAGCCATCTCTTATAGTGTCGCTTCGGCTGACTATATGCAGAATTTGATTAAAGAGGGGAGAAGGACCACTGCCTCCTTATATCAAAGGGCGAGTGATTACTTCATTGAGTTTGTCAAATATGATATAATGCTTGATGGAATTACTCCCCGGACCATAAAGGACTTTGATATTTATCTAAAGAATGTCCGAAGGCTGGCTCCTGTTACTTGTGGTATGCACATGGCACATTTGAAGGCAATAATCAATCAAGCAATAAGGGATAAGAAGGTATCATATGACACGCATCCTTTGAATATTATGAAAGACCAGCAGGAATGCCCAAAGAGCGTGATATCTCGGTAGCTGACGTAAAGAAGATAAGGGATGCGGAGATAAAAGAGAAGTCTCAGCGTGTTGCCAGGGATGTGTTCATGCTTTCGTATTATCTAGGAGGTATCAATCTGATGGACTTGATGCAATACAATTTCAAAGATGCGAAAATTATGGAATATGTACGTGAAAAATCCAAAAACACAAAGAAAGGTGATATGAAGATTAGCTTCACTATTCCTGAGGAAGCAAAACCGATTATCAAAAGATGGATGGGACGTAATGGAAAGCTTGATTTTGGTTATAAATATTCTTATCCTAATTTTCGTAACTATGTAACAAAAGAAATTATAAGGTTAGGGGAGAGGCTGGAGGTAGAATCGCATGTCGTATATTATTCAGCCCGGAAATCCTTTGTCCAACATGGTTTTGAACTGGGCATACCATTGGAAACGTTGGAGTATTGTATAGGCCAAAGCATGAAATCCAATAGACCGATCTTTAATTATGTCAGAATTATGAGAAAACATGCTGATGAAGCCATAAGAAAGATTTAGATAATCTAAAGTGAGGATTCAAGAACTAGAGCGATTGCTTCGGCAGTCGCTTCCTCTTTTTCTTTGTCTATCTCTGAGTTTAGCCGTTCTATCAAGTCCATATTTCTTGTGACAATCGTTTTTGTGCCCTCAGAGGAAGAAATTGTAAGTTCATAGTGTCCATAGCCTATAACTTTTAGATAGTTGATGAGCAGTTGGGGCTAATTTTGACATATGCAATTGCGTTAGTCTGCGGAAAAAAAAACGGTTCCGCTTTCCCGTTGCGTTACATATCTTTAATGTCGGGATACAGTGTAGCCATTAAGCATACAACACGGGGGTCGGAACCGTATATGAAGAAGCTATGGGCATGTATGTTGTCCGTAGCTTAACGGTCGGAATCTCGACACTAAACAAAATATGTAACGCAATGCAAAGATGGGTATTTTATATGACTTTACAAAAAACAAAATAGGAAAATTTCAATAAAGCATAGGGGTGAGAGATTATAAAAGGGTAGGGAAGGCAGCTTATTAGGCTGCCTTCCACAATTCTTCATGGACCATTCTTCGGAATTCTTCACTTTTGGCGAAATATAATAGCATAAAAACAGCCATTACGACTATAATAAGAATATGTGGAATTTTAGTTTCCACAAAAATAGAGACTATGGCGTGAAGCAGCACTATGTCATTTTTGGGTGCTTACTACTCATAGGAATGCAAAATTAAGCTTCATAATATATAGCCATCGCAACATATTGTTCATCACTCAGATTTACAACTTCAATAATCTTCTGAACTCTATTAATTGCCAGAAAACGATTTACCTTCATTTCGACTTCCTGAAATGAAGTTCCTGTTATAATCGTACATTTAATCATAATTATTCATTTATATGGATTCTACCTTCATATTTGCGTATATAGATTCCTCTTTATCAGAATACATATCAGATTGAACTAAGCGAATATAAGAACTCATTCTTGGATCAGTAAACCTATATACCCCTTTTGTTAATCTTCGCAAAATCTTATCATTAGAATTGGAAACAAGTTTACTTAAATATTGGTTCAGTCTTTGTTGAGTTATTTCCTCATCAAAGATAAGATTGTAAATAAAACGAATGGATTTACTTCTAATAAATTCATCATAACATAATGCTGTCGCATATAAAATCTTTCTATAAACAATCATTGTAGAAGATGATTTTACGGTCTCATCATAAGACTGTCTCAATGAATTCTCACAATCAAGGATAGATTTTTCTATAGCTTCATTAACGTCATCTATATCAATGTCTGTTACTTCATTTATAATAGCTCCTTCTGCTGATTTTAATGAAATCAAATGGGTAAAATGAGGATAGCCAGAGCTTAGTCTGCAAATACGAAATTTAGCATCTCTTGTAAAATTCAATTTTAATTTAGCTGAACCGCTATTTATAATATCAACCAGTTCTCTTTGAGACATCTTGGACAATTTGATTTCTTTCAAACATCTTTGTACTGAAGGATGTCCTGCTGTTAATTCTTCAGCTGATTCCGCAATTCCAACCACAAATATTTTAAAGGAGGAATTCGAATCACTCAATAATTTAATTAATTCAGCGACTTTATGCTTATCCTCTTTGTTTTGTATAGAATCGAATTCATCAATAAGCAATAGTGTATTAAGATCCTTCAATTTTTCATAAATCCAAGAAGGAGATTGCACCTTATCCATAAATCCATTGTACTCTGTACTCTCTTGACACCCAATACCCTTTATGGAAAAGCTACCTGAAATATTTTTTGATTGTATTGATATATCTATACCGCATTTCATCAATGCACTTTCAAATATGGTACTAAAAGAATCTGATTTAGAACAACGTTTTATTACCAAATCCTTTCCTGCTATTTTAATAAGTTTGCTTGATGCAATATTAGCTAGAGAGCTTTTTCCAACTCCCCTATCGCCAAATAACAATACATGCTGACCTGGCGTATTCAACGTAGAAAGAATCTGTTGCACTTCAGTTATTCTTCCTCTAAACAAGTTTTCTTGATTAATAGGAGTATGAGGAGTAAATACATTGCGAACTCCGCTTTCCTTTAATCTTCGCTCATCTTCGTAAAAAAATTTCCTCTGATTCGCACATCTTAATTTAATTCAATAGAGTTGTTCTAAAATATATCGACAAAGAATAGGAAAAAATGAATATAGATATAAGAATAGACGTTTTATTATTGAACTTTACCACATAAATATATTATAACTCACTCCAACACCCACATACCAACCTCCCAGATAACCATACCCAATCTGCAAGCCCGATCCCCAGCGCTTCTTCTTCTTCTGCTGCTGCTTAATCGTATGATAAATATCATTTGTCACCGTCTGATACACTATCTTAGGAAAGACCTTAAACTTTCCACTCAATACAAGTTCTATTCCCTGAAGGATACAGGTATAACGAACATGCTACGACATTTATGATGTGTCAAGTGTACGCGATCAGGCCCGTCACAGCAGCATATTAATGACGGATATCTACACGCCCCATGATATACAAGAGGCCAATGACCTTATAAAAAATTACCAGGGGAACTTTGATAGACAAACATCAGGCCGACGTACCTTTGGAACGTGCTGGTATACTAATGTTGTTTCGCCACCAGTACAACAAAAATTAGTACAGTTACACAAACACAGACAAAACCGATTTGTTTAAGCAGCGTGGATTCTTTTTTATCCTTTACCCCTTCAGTCTTGGTTTTCTCATGGATATCGGAAGTGGTTTCCTTGTCAGCTTTCACCTCCGTACTGTCTTTGGTTGCAGTTTCCTTCTTTTTATTCTTGCTGAAATCACCTTCTACATGCCCGTCAGCCAATAACGGAGGTTTCCCGGTCAGGCTGTCGGGCGGTTTTCTTGTATCATAGATACGGAAATCAATTACATAGCTACCATTGGTTGTAATGAGTTCGCTCAAAGAGGTGGTTAATCCATGTACGATGTTGACCGATTCACTGGCACTGTCCTTCCTGATTATTTCTGTGTCGGATTTGGCAACCTTATGTGAACTGCCACATGACAATAGAAGAAACAGGCACATAAAGGAGCCAGCAATATGTGCTGGCTTACCCAGTTCATAACCTTAGCCAACATAAGAGATATCATTTATACGGTTCATCCAGCCCCGTTTGAACTTGTTATTTGCAGGGCGTTCCCGGCATATATCCTCGATGAAATCAAACCGTGCAATCTTGATCTGATCAAACAGTTCACGTGGATTACGGGAATTGACTGCGGCAAGTGTCTTAGGCCCGACAATGCCATCAGGAATCACGCCAAGCAAATCCTGCGGTATTTTGATACCGTGCACTCCGCTTGCCCAGATCCAATCGACAAGGATATCAGCTATGGATTGGGATTTAATTTCGTCAGCTTTCCACCTGTCCCAATACATGGTTTTCAAAATCTCCGTCCATTCCTCTTTCGTGATGTTTTTCAATCTTTCAACCGTAGGCTTGGGATAGCTTTTCTTTCGGCAATACGCTTCATAAGTTCCAATGGTCACACCCATATTGGTAGCCCCTCCTAAATCGTCCGGGTCATTTACAAAACCGCCTTCCCACTTCAGGATAAACGGTGCAAGTTTTTTCACATCAGCCATTTTTCTTTTCCTCCTTATCTTTAATTAATGTAGTCCTGCGTGGTGGAATACGACGACCGCATTCGCTGTCAGGCCTGTCACAACGGTTATGCTCGGCATCTTTCAATTGCAGTTCCAGCTCGTGGCACTTATGAATCCATGCCAGCTTATCAGACTGTTCATTACGAAGCTCAACGTATAACGCATCGATCTTGGCGTCACGCTGGGCGATGCGTTCTTCCAGCCAGTCAACCTGCTTACGCTCGTTCTCATCCTCCATCGAATCGGCGGACGCATCCTCTTTCCGTGCGTTAGTCTTGCGGTTCACCCAGAACGTGACACCCCAGCGGACAGCTCCAATCCTCCGAAAGCCCCGATTATAGCCAACCAGTCGTTTAATTCCATTTCGTCTATTGTTTATCTGAATTATAAAAATACACACCTCAAAGATATCCCTATCCGTTTGCATCATCGCTGCCAAAGCCCCGAAATCCATTGCCACGATATGACAATAAAAAAAAGAGCCTGCTACGGAATTTAATCCGCAACAAGCTCTTGGTCTTACACATCTGCAAAGATAAAAAATCACATTCCTGTTTCAAACTTTTTCACCTAAAAAAATAGTAGAAATAGATACATGGTAGAAAGTGGGTAGAATCCTAAGAAAAATATCTTTTGTTCTACCCTATTTTTTGAACAGAACTTATCTGATTCATTTTCAATGCTGTTTCCAAGTTCCCCCGGAACTTAGGCGGATGAAAGGAGATATTATGGCAAAAATGCATAAACTGACCAAGGGCGGCCAAACCATATTCCCGGCTACCATCTATGACGCAGTGGTCAATCCCAAAACACGCAAGAGTCTGGCTATGGAACTAGCTGAATTAGCTCCAAATGACTCCCTTTCTAATTATGTGATGAAACTTGTTGATAATTCCACAACGTTGTACGACAAGATTGTGATAAGAGATAACGTCAAGATTATTGCCGGAACAAAAGAATATGTAAATGACAGTGATTATCTTTGTATTGAGGTCAGCAGGGAGACAGTCCGGCGTTTATTCTATTCAAGGATATTTTGAAGAATACGGGTAACACCCCTACGGCGTTGGCATATATAGATGATGATACAGGAGGCTTCAGTTATAATACAGAAATTGGAACGTACTCATTCACTCTGAATACCAAACTCGTGTATAACAAGGTTTCAATGTGTTTTGCCAAGAATGGTGGTAAAATATTTCTTGAGAACCTTGTCAATTACTGGAACAAGGAGTACGATCTTCCGGTCAATGTCCTGAGTGATTATAGAGTGAGAGGAAATTCCATGCTTGATATGGAAAACGCACTACTGAATGTGCGGTTTATAAAAGGCGCTACCGGCTATATGCAGAATTCTGATGGATGGGCCATTTATCCGATATTTAAAGTAAAGAATACCGATAAAATTTGGGCAAACCAATATTATAGCGTGACATTTTTTATTCTGGATTATAAGGGTGCTATAATAACTACCGGTTCGTTCAAGACGCAGACGGGCATGGGACTTCCGGCATCCTATTTCCAAATTGCGAATTATGCGGATATAGCAGACATGGAAGAGGTCAACATGATTATAACCAGTAATGTGTCCTCTTTGGTTGTGACCAAAGACTCCCCTTCCAATTCTGCGGAGTATTGGATTAAAAATCCCGATCTGCTGAAAGAAATCGATGCGGTGGAAGAAGCGCCAGTGGATGACCGTATTTATGGCAGAAAGAATGCACAGTGGGAGAAGATGGGTGAGAGCCTGTCGCTCGCTGAAACAAAAACATACAATCTGTTTAACGGCAATCTGACCAATGCGTATCTTGACGCGTCAACCGGTGCGGTTGTATCCAATCCCTCATACCGTATCACGGATTTATAGACTGTCCATCAGAAGGAGTCATTTCCGTTCAGGGTGTTACATCAGGACATATATATTGTTATACAGATGATGGTACATATATTCCGAAACGGGAACTGAACACACAAGGTGGTAGTTCCCTTATCTTATGTTCGCAGCCCGTAAAGGAACCTCTAAGATACGGTTTGAGTTCCACATTAATAACAAGACAGGTGATTTGATGGTAAAACTGGGCGGAGGTGGAGACAGGACACCGTATATCAGTCATGTGAAACAGACTGTGCCGACTGACTATCTGTATCTTTACCGGATAGTCCGTAACTGGGATATCAGAACATGGTGGACCGGCAAGATTACTGATACATTGGGGGACAGCATCTCTCAGAATCCCGGATACCAGTTTTTTATAGACCGGATGTTAGGTACGATGTCACAATGGCACGGAATCGGAGGAACGCGTATCAGCGGCTCAAATGGTAATGCTTTCTGGCAGGATATCCGTATCAATGCTCTCGCAGAAGATGCGGTATTGATAAATGTCGCAGGAGGAACCAACGACAGAGGCGGCTACACATTGGAGATATTTCCATATCGAACCATGATACAAACACACTTTGCGGAGCGATCAATGTGCTCCTGTCCAAATTATACTACAGATATATGAAAGTGAAAGGATACTATAATGAGGTGGATTACACCGGAATTAATCAGGTGCTTGTCGCACGTAACATCAATATCCTGTTTGTCTTACCTCCTCACGTGTGTGAAACTTCTACCGCGGTAAACAATATTTCCGCTGACATGATCAAGGTTCTGAATCTGTGGGGGATCAAATACGTTGAATCCAAATTGCAGACCGGTATCAATGATATGAACAAGACTTGGTTTTACAGCCATTATACTGATAATACCATCATTGACCCGACACACGGAGCATACCTTACTATGAAAGGATCGCCCGTGAGATAATTGCCCGAATGATGGAAATGACTCCTGTCGCAGACATTGAGGCTATGGCGGCTTCCACACGTACATATACTGTTACAATGCAGCAGGGAAACGGCTATCAGCTTGAAGCATATAATAACAGCGTGTCTCCCGTTTCTGAAGGTGGGGAGTTTAGTGTAAAGCTGACCATACAGGAGGGATACGATGGTAGCTCGGCTAGTGTAAAGGCTAATGGAAGCTCTGTTGCCAAAGACAGCACTTTATCAGCTCCCGGACTTGATATTTATACAGTGAAGAATATAATGGAGAATGTGACCATATCGGTTGAGGGAATTGCTACGACATAAAATTTTATATCAAACAAGACCATTATATCAAATGTTTTTTAATTTTGTTCTTGAAATTTTAAAAATATAAGAATATGGATGAAAAACAAAGAAACATCAGTCAATTAGAACGAGTAGTATCTAGTTTAGAATATCATTTAGAGAAATATAAGGAATCTAAATGTAAATCTAAAAATGGGAGGCTCCAAAAAGACCGTAAACATGCTTTGGATGATATGTTTACTCACGCTAAATATATGAAAGCTGAATTGGAACAAGTTTATCCAATTATAAGCGATGGTTCACCTTCGTATTTTCAATTTGAAGATTTTGGGAAATATGCGGAAAGTGATGTTCCTGATTATATAGAAACTTTAAAAAACTATATTGAAAAATTGAAACAGGACACAAGTGGATCTGCAGAGTAATGAGTTTACTATTAAGGCTGACCTTATCCCTAGGTCAGCCCTTATGCTTAAAACCATTCCGCATCCGGGTGTACTTCAGCAGACAGATGGTTCATTATTCTGATGATTAATTCTCGTATCATATTATTAAAACTTTTACTGTTATGGTAGATAATAATCCCCGGTTTCTATTCTTTCTCCCTCCACATAACCAAGTTCAAGCAAAGTATTCCACATTTAGCAGCCCAAATATAGGATAATAAATTATTCTGATGAATTTTATCACTGCCGGGCCAAAAGAGTGTTTCATAATCCGATGCTGTATATTGACCTTCTATAATACCTAACGCTTGTCCATCATAAACTGCTTGTCCTTGAGTATAAGCGCGAAGATTGATATATCTTGCACCAAAACATTTATTAGCTTGATATATTAATTTAGCATTTGTCGCAACTAAAGGGGTAGAACAAACAATATATTTCTCAGAAAAATTATTAGCAGATGACCTAACCATATTAGCCCAATCTTCTTCTGATTCATATCAGAATTCTGACCTGTAAACCATATATGAGGATAGTCCTTGTCGTCATACAATGCAGCGTCAAAAACACATTGCCTACACCTATCTTGGTTTCTCTTCCTTCTTCCAACCTTGTAAATTCATACAATAAAGAGGTAGCCAAACTATCAAAATAAATTTCCCCTTGATTGATAGGCAATAGCTCACTGCACTTGAATAATTCAGAGTAATGATATTGTCCCTTACTGTCTATATAGCCATCTCTTGTTGTATTGGTTTCAATATCTACTGTATCTTCATTTATTGTTATATGCGGTTCTCCAACATTTGGGTTATTTATTGTAAATGCGTATTTTGTTGCACTAGATGGTATTGAATGAGTACCTGTCTCGGATAGACTTTTTATAAATGTTCCATTCTCTGTATAAAATGCTATACCAACAGCGTCAATGGCTTGCTTTGCCAGTTTCCCTCTTATTCCATTTATAACTACTTGTACATTCTGACCACTAGATATACTATTATAAGGTGTATCTTGATAATTTCCGTCACTTTTTATCCATGCACTTTCTAAAGCACAAATGACAGTGCCGTTAGCTGGGATGGTAAATTCACCTTTAACCCTTATACCTATGCCTCCTGCCCTCGTTAAATTGCCAATAGTTTTTTCACCTCCTTGTGTATGCGGAATTAGTTCATAACCTCTGTTTTTTAATATATTACCTAATTCGTATCTTATAAGAGCCGTATCATTACCACACAGTGAATCTCCTACTATAACAACTCTTTTAGGCTTAGGCTTTTCAGAAGAGATTCCTGCTTTATAAACAACGACACTTGGTTCCCCAACAGCAATAAATTCATTGTCTGAAGTGGATTTACATTGTAAAATTAATTCCAGCTTGGAATATTGAGAATAGTCTGATCTATTGATTATATTTTCATTGCTTGCATCTTTAATTCCTTTAATAAGGATATTATCACCATAAATACATATACCATTTAATGTAGATGCACTTGTGCTTATAGACGAGCCATTTAATAATCCATCGCAAATAATACTATCATATTCTGAAATGTCAATTCTTGCGTACCATATTTTTGAGTAGCATTATATTGCAATTCTCCGCCATTAGGCTGATTTGTTCCTGTTTCCCATCTTTTTTTTATTCCAAACAAGAGCATCTACAACATCCGTTTCCGATCCTTCTATTTTTTTTAACGAAGATTGGATAGGTATCAGTTCTTCTGGTTTAACCACCTTGGCTTTGCTATTGGCTATAACTGATGGAATTATAGAATTATCTTGTTTTGCTTGAATAATGATGTTAATATTGCTTCTGTCGGAATATTTATCCATATTAATAACCGCAGAACTACCCCTCAAATATTCTATTTGTTCGCTACCACTATAAATACTAATTGAAGGGAAATATCAGAAGCGTCTACTTTTTCTGATAGTCCTGACATTTTTAGAGTATCGTAATATCCTACATCTGTCAATTTGGTATGCTTATAATTTTGTTTTTGAATACTATTACCCGCAGACGAATTTGTTTCCCAATCCCATGTGCCATCTATCCATACTGTATTTTCTGTTATAAGATCTTTATCTATAGAGCCTTCTATTTGTGTCTTTAAATAAATTTCCTCATTTTCTAACTCTGAAAGTTCCGTAGTCAGACTTTTTCGTGTATTGGGGTTGACCACCGCATCATAGATGGTAGCCGGAATATGGTTTGTCCACCCTTGGTCAGTTTATGCATTTTTACCATAATATCTCCTGTTATTAGCCTAAGTTCCGGGGGAACTTAAGCTATCATTATTTTATGTAACTATTTATTTAACTATTAAATCATTATTTCTCTTCCGGTGGCAGAGGAGGTATAAAATCACTCAGTACATCATCATACTCCCTCTCTGACAGAGGGACGCTCTGCACCGCATTGTATGCGGCATAATCCGGATAGGACATGATCTCCGCCGTGCTCTCATCCGTCTTTCCGGCAACGAGGATAACACCTGTATTCTCCACCGATACAAGATTGCAGATGCCATCGGCAAAATCAGCATCGGAAAGATAGTATTCGCGTTTGACCGACAGAGCACCGGGACGTAGTCCATGCCTGCCAAAAATGACCAGCAGACCACCATCATCAAGCCTGCGGCAGTTCTTGTACCCGTGCCCGTCAAACTCCGCAACAACACACCCCGACAGGACTGTGCGGTAAGTAAACCGGAAGGGAGTATTTATATCTCCATTCAGGCTCTTCTCTATGATTTAAAATCGGACTGATAATTAATTCTTATCATAACTCTTATAATATTGATGTTACATCGTCTATCTCCTCGGCTGTCAGGTATCCGTTCAAGTCAACACTTCCGCCACCTCCTGTCATGCCTGTAGGACTCCATTTCCCCTTTATCTTGCATTCATATATAGGGCCCGGTATGGTATCCCCACAACCAGCCCAGTCACCTACAACAGGAGATGGAACAGCCTCTTCCAGCAATTTAAGAGTAGAAAATAATCCCTTGTTGCGGATACCGTTCTGCTTGACCTTTTCTAGTTCGGTAGAAGTCTTGCTAAAGTTGTTGTTAAGACGGTCTGCCGCCTCACTCCAAGTACCTGTCTTGTTAATACTATTCAGTTCCATATCACTTCTTTACTTTTAAAGTCCCGTTTGTCACGACTCCTTCTACTGTCTCATATTCCACATATACCTGACCTGACGAAACATCATCTTTCCCCGGCCAATTACTGCAATCAATATTGGCCACATGCTTATACACACCCACTCCATTATATACCGGTTTCATTCCGACTAACAGCGTTTCGCCTTTAGAACCATAGAAGGATACGTTATTGGGATTAAGAATGATATCCGTATTTTCCACATGATTCTGTATTCTGATACGTTCCGGATATACAGTCGTTTCTAGTATCAATTGGTCCCCTGCATATTTCCGCAAAATCAAATCACCATATTCCCATCCGTCCGATGATGTGTCGAACCTTAATATCAAGGTGGCATGTCCTTCAGTCGTGTACATTTCAAGAGTATTTTTATCCGGATCAATGACAATGCGTTTCCCGTCAACAGATGTTTCTACTTTCCGCGGAAAATCCGCCCAAGGCTTCAACACACCTCTGAACTTACCACCTAAGCATAAATATAGCCGCGCAGGAACGTATCGCCACCATGAGTGGCAACGAAGTTCGCCATATTCGCCCATTCTTCATCGGTGGGTTGATAATTCGGATCATTACGAAACCTCATCACGGTCAATATAGCCTGTTGTAACGTGCCACCTGCCCAAAATGCCACATCATCATCGTCATTGTATATGCCGCTAACTCCGGCGGTGACCTTCTGCATCTTGCCATCCTTGTAGTTGCCTAACTGGATCATATTGGCCAATATCAAACCGCCAAGGATGTCCACAGAACCATCCTTAATCGCGCTGGCGATATAATTGATTGACTGGAAACCGGCTGTTGCCTTGTCATTGTCAAGAATTGAAGGCTTCCAGTCAGTAGCGATGGTCCCACGCTCTAGCTGAAGATCACAAACGGTTGCGGTACCACTGATAAGAAATATACCACTGCCATTGAAGGTGATCTTATGGGTATATCTCTGATAAGAGGATGTGAGAGGTTGAGAAACACTGAAAGAACCGCACGAAACAGACACAGACGTACCCTTTGCTTTATAACTGATAACATAACTTCTCCTTTAATCAATGATACGGACTGGGACAAACTACCGATTGCGGCAGAGTACCCGGAGCCGGCATCACTGTCCGCAGATACGGTAGCCACTCCCGTCCAATATTCCAGTTGCTTGCTAAAAAGTTCGGTATCCGCCGATAGCTCGGTAGCGGCAGACAGGTCCTCTGTCTCATAATCTCCCGTAAACCCGGAATTACGCAACAGATTGACACTTCCGACAGCCGCATTGTCTATCGCATCCTGAGCCTTTTGGGCCAAATCGGCAGCCGCCTGTATCTCATCCGGCAGACCTTCCATGTTACGCCATCCGGTGGAACCCTGCTCGATATGGAACATACCCTTGATATCAACACCGCCTTTTTGTGTATAACGGATGTAAGTGCTCTCATCCTTGGCACCGATATAGGCATCACCATACACATTGATATAGGCGTGTCCGGTGGACTTGTCAAAGCCCAGCCCGATAACTTCTTTGCCAACCAAAGAAAAGGTATTGATACCTTGATAGAAAGTAATGGAAGGGGAAGTTTCATTAACAGAAGAAAGGATTATAGCTGCCTGACGGGTGATATCCGTCAAGTGTCCCAAACCAATAATATCATCACCGGCAACCGGGATATCACTGTCCTTATCGGCATTAGTTTTGTTCAAGTCAATATAGTCAGTTCCTACACCTGTCACCTCGCGCCAGTAGTAGCGGTTGGATACATTGTGAGATGTTCCTTCTTTAATGTTAAATTCTTGGGCTAATGCTAATGTACCGACTGTAAATTCGTTATTGATTGTCACTCCATCGACTTCCGACAAAAAGAAACAGTGGTAGCTCTCATCAAGTTCCTCCACCCTGACACACTTCATTCCGGCCGGAGATATGATCTGTTCACCACCAACATGCGTTTTCTTTTTCACTTCAAGTTCATCAAAGACAGCCTTAATCTTCACATAAAGCCGGTCAACAACGGCTTGAGAGGTACCATCTTCCAATACAGTAATTCCACTACCATTCTTACCAACCAAAAA
>ENA-OQJH01000741-OQJH01000741.1-human-gut-metagenome-genome-assembly--contig:-NODE-741-length-16313-cov-2.442975_pt1 | contig 16313 bp, 10 predicted proteins | sample MGYA00242597_ERZ504763 | MGnify/ENA primary metagenome ERZ504763 (study PRJEB26092, sample SAMD00036359) | human gut metagenome | host: Homo sapiens | study: EMG produced TPA metagenomics assembly of... | reverse complement strand
ATATTTTCATCCACTCCATTTAGAAAAACACTGAAACAAAAAGTGGAATTTTAGCCTTCACTCATTAAAAACATAGGAGCACGGAACTGCAAAAAGGGGCTGTCGCTTTAACGATTAGTAAATCGTGAAGCGGCAGCTTCCTTTTTCTCGATTTTCTCTATATAATTGCGCTGTGTCTATTGAAACGATAGTTTTTTCGTAAAAAAGCCGTACTTTAACACAATCCAAAACTGGGTATCTGTAGGCTGCGGTCCGACTGTCAGCCATACAATGTATTCAGAGTCAACTCCATGCTGTAAATTAAATACTGGTTTCAACTGTCCATTTCCCATTGCATCTTCTTTCATCCGCATAAAGGTTGCATCTGGATCTGTTTTAGAATAACTGTTCCTTTTTCCACAAATATGCAGTTTTTTTGTATATCCTTTTAAACGGTCCAGATAGTCTTCTAATGTTTCGATATTCTTTTGCAGCCGAGTTTTTCGTTTCCCGATACCATGTACAAATACAATGTTTTCTTCCTGTTTTAATGCATACAGCTTTTTTCGCAGCCGTTTTACATGTTTCATTTTAACAGTATCACCGTAAACAATCTGAATACCGTAAAGCTGTTCGCATTCTGCAATAAGATCTGCGATTTTAATCAATAACTTCTCCTGATTTTTTGTTACTGCTTTTTTCCACACAAATGTGTATTTATTCGCACAGGTTTCGATTTTTGTGCCGTCTATAAAAATCGATTCTCCGGAAATTTCTCCAAGCTCATAAAGAAGATTAGACATTTCAGCGAGAATCCGTTTCGCACACGGTGCAAAATGAATACTGCGAAAACGAGCAAAAGTGGCATAATCAGGAACTGGTTTACCTTCTAAAAGATACATAAAGTTAATATCCCGTTTACAGTTTAATTCCATAGCCTCCACAAACTGACTCAGCAACCGCACAGAATCGTCTACCGGAATAATTGTTTCTAAGTTTAGGTTTCTAAGTTTAAAGGGAGTTTTAGTTGATATCCCTCCTCATTTAAAGTATAATTCTTGTGTAATAATATAGGGTTTGCATACTTATATTTACACCAACAGCCAGACTTTTCGGAGCCTGGCTGTAATTTTTTGTATAGAAAAGAGGCCGCGCACTAATTACTTAGTGCGACAGCCCCTTTTTTTCGACATTTCAACTTTTTGAAGTGTCTATTTTATTTTCTTTTTTTTACTCTGATTACAGAAACGCCCGCAAACATTGCCACTGCTATGAACATCATCATAAATGGTACTGCAAATGGTGTTGCGTCTCCTGTCTGAACAGTTCCCGGTTTCACTTCCGGCGTTGTCGGTGTTTCCGGTGTCTTTCCTTCTTTCGTCGTCGCTTTCACAGATGCTGCCGCTGATTTATTTCCTGCTGCATCATATGCTACAACTTCGATCGTGTACTCTGTCTTCGGAGTAAGTTTTGCGATCTCTGCTGTAAGAACATCGTCTTTTACTGTTCCGATTGACTTGCCGTTTACAAAGATTTTGTATCCTGTCACTCCTACGTTGTCTTTAGATGCTTTCCATTCAATCTTCACTGTTGTATCAGTTTTATCTGTTACTTTCAGATCAGATGGTTTTGTCGGAGCTTCTTTATCTTCTTCCGGGTTCGGATCTGGTTTCTGCTCTTCTTTCGTCGTCGCTTTCACAGATGCTTTCTCTGATTTATTTCCTGCTGCATCAAATGCTTCTACTTCGATCGTATACTCTGTACCCGCTTTCAGATCTTTCAGCTCTGCTGTAAGAACATCACCTTTTACTGTTTCAGCAAGTTTTCCGTCTGCATATACGTTATATCCTGTTACTCCTACGTTATCTGTAGATGCTTTCCACTCAACTTTCACAGTTGTCGTGGTTGTCTCTGTTTCTTTCAGGTCAGACGGTTTTGTCGGAGCTTCTTTATCTTCTTCCGGCTTCGGCGAAGTTGCAAGAAGCGCTTTTCTTGCATCCTCTAAGTCTTTCTCTGCTTTATCTACTGCTGCCTGATCTGTCGGATTTTCAAGAACTTTCTGCGCAGCCGCGTATGCAGCTTCAAATGCAGCTTTTTCTTTTCCATCTTCAAATGCGTCTAATACAACTTTGTCTGCATTATTTAATTCAGCTTCCAATTTTGTTGTATCAACTTCCCCTGATTTCACCGGAGTGATCTTCAGGTTATCAAGAATGAGGTCTTGCTGTCCGTAAGCTCCTCCCGGCTGTTTTGCACCGTTTGCATAAATACCGAACCATGTCTGTCCGCTCTCGCTTCCGGTAACCGTAAACTCATGATGACTTGCTTTACCTGTTCCTGCCGTTACCGCAAGGTAATCATTATCTGTTGCGTTGTTAAAACGCTCTCCATCTCCAAGCACAACCGCATACGCAGATGATCCTGCCTCATAATCGAATTCTACTTTATATGTCTTTCCTGCTTCAAATCGGAAGTTCTGCGGAATCGTATGATACAAAAGACCTGTTCTTCCCGAACCGCTTCCACTGTCGCAGTGCTGTTTCAGCGACCATTCGCCCTCAATTACATCATTGATCACATAACCGCCCCAACCGACAGATGTATATTTTCCGTTATCCTGAGACAGATGAAGCTGTCCGTCGCCGCCTCTTTGTGCCGGTCCTAAAACAAACGGATAATATCCTGATGTTACGGATTCAAAATCCTGCTCGAAAGAACCGTCTTCTTTATAGTTTTCAATCTTCTTGTCGATAATTCTGATATCGTCAAAGTATGTTGCTCCATCACCTGCCGCACGGCTGATCGTCAATGTTGCAGTTTCTTTTTCCGCTGTAAACGGAACGTAAACTCTCTGCATATAGGAAGCTTCATTGCCGCCTGCATGTTTCTGATCACTTGCCACATAGTTCTGAGCGATTGATTTCGTCGTATATGCAGACTCTTTGATCGTTCCTGCATTTACTTCTACCGTCGCTTTACTGTCGCTTCTGTTGTCAACATAAACTTCTGCAACATAATCTTTGCCTGCTTTGAGTCCTGTCAGTTTTGTGCTGACTGCAACGTCTTCTGCCGGGCTTTCGATTGTCAGACGCTGATCGCCTGTCCATGCTTTTGTAACTTTTACGGCATCGTTGTCTGCTCCGCTCCAAACGTCTGCATCCACTTTGTCGCCGTCTGCATAAGAGTTGAATCCCGGATCTTTCACTGATGTCGTCTCACCGAAGTTAACTGTATCGGCTGTCGGCATTTCTTTTCCGTCAGTCACGATTACGTAAGCTGTTTTTGCTTTTGCTTCAAGCGTGATCTGTCCGTTTGAAACCGGAACCGCGATCGCTTCTCCACGTCCCTGATCTGACAGCTCATACATTGTAAGATTTCCTGTAAATCCGTCCGGCACATTCCATGTAGATGTTCCGCCTTCCAGATTGTAGTGATACAGTTTCGTCTCTTTCGTGTCGCTATCTGTCCACGGAAGCAGATAATAGAAATGATCGTTTGTCGCACTTAAAACTGTTTTATCATTCAATGTGATCTCGCGTTCGATGATCTCATCAGATCTTTGTGCTTCATTTCTTGTTACAACTACTTTATCATCACCGTTTTTCAGTGTGATCTGTTTTTCCTGGTTTCCGACCGGTGACTCGCCTTCTGCGTAGTTCTCCCAATCGATTACCTGATAGTGCTGAAGGAATTTTGTCGGAAGGTTTTCGGCAAATGTCAGGTACAGATAATTATTGAAATCCTGATCTCCGCCCCATCCTTCAAATCCTTCCAGTTTATATCCGCCGAGAAGCGGGTTGTCAGCCGCTCCGCCATGTCCTACCCAGTTAAGAACCTGTACGTCTCTCATGTCGTTTCTGAGGAAACGGATGATGTCACTGTTCAAACCTTTTGTAGCTGATCCGCCGTATGGTCCTTCTGTTGCCCAGTGTGACCACGTGGAATCATACTCGCCTTCGTACGGGAACTCTGTGGAGAATCTCCATCCGAGAGAGTTAATCTCTTCTGCGATTCTTCTTGTCTCCCACGCATTCTGATACCATACGTCAAGATAGATGAAGTCCATATTGTCGGCGCCTGCTTTTTTCACTGCTGCCGCAATCTCATCCGCCGATGCAAGTGTTCCCTGTGAATCTTTTACATATTCGCCTTTATCCCAGTCGAGACTTAAAAGGTTCGTATTGTTAATTCTGTCAAATAACTGTGCAAATCTCTTATATCTTGCCTGTGTTCCTAAATCCCAGATCTTATTGATCACGCGGGACTGGTCAAGCCATCCCCATCCGCCCTGCTGCGGTCCCATGATCATATCATCGTTGAAAGATCTCGCTTCCGGATAAGCTTCCTGTGCATTGACATGGATACCGATTTCTGTATCATACTCATGCGCAACGTCAAGAAGATCTCTGAAATCATCCACGCCGCCTTCTCTTTCGGAGATATCCGCATACTCGGAGTTCGCAGAGTCGTGACCTTCATTTCCGTAACCTTTCAGCATAACAGCCTGCGGAAGTCCGTCTGTTGCCAAAGCAACTTTCTTGATATTGTCCGCTGTCACCGAATACGGGTTTGTTACAGCGCTTCCGAAGTTCATAACGATTCTGTAGTTTACAAGGTCTTTCACATCCTCTGATCCATACGGAACATTGATGATGTCACGATAAGCAACTGCGGCATCCTGCCAGTCGATCGTCTTGTCTTCGTTCATATCCTCTGCGATACAAACTTTTGCATATGGAAGTTCACTAAGCGGGTAGTCATATGTAGCTGCCTGTGCCTGTCCGCCTTTATCTCCCGCCTCGTAATACCACTGAGCGCTTGTAAGGCTCATTGTGTCAGCTCCGCTGTTCATGATGACTCTCAGATCGTCTTCTGCCTCTGAGTTGCTGAACAGACCTGCGCTTAAATTCTTGTTTGTCAGGAATCCGTATACATATCCTACAGATTTCTGCGCTACGAATCCATCGTCAAATGTAATAAACTTATCTCCGCTCTTCTTTGTATCCGTGCTCTTAACAGCGCCTGCAAATGAAGCGTTTTCTTCTACCTGATCTACAGACAGAAGATTCAACTGCGGAATGTCGATAGAAGCAATCTTATCCGTTCCTTCTTTGCGGTCGATCTTTGTGATCTCCCATGTAAGATCATTGTCTTTTACACTGATCTCGACCGTCATGTTCATATTGATATTAATTTTTGTTTCTTCATCTTCACCTTCATATTTGAGGGTCATTTCATAAGAAGCTTTCGCCCCTTCAATCTTAGCCTTCACTTCAGGAGTGATCTCCTTGCCGTTGATCACAACTGTATTCACCTTTGCAAGATCTGATTCGTTTCCACGGAAGTAAACGTCATCTTTTCCTTTTACTTCATATCTTGCAACAACCGGGAAGTTCGGTCCTACATACACTTTCATGTAATCAGACTCGATGGATTTATAATTCTTAAGGTCGATCGGCGTTTTCTCGGAAAGTGTAAAGTTAAATACATTTTCTCCTTCCGCCGCATCCTGAACTTCAACCTCTTGTGTTATTGCTTCGTATCCCGGACAACTTGCCGCAGCTGTATAAGTTCCCACTTCAACATCTTCGATCTGATAAGCTCCGTTATCATCTGTTTTTGCTGATTTTGAACCAAAACGAACCGTTGCGCCTTTTAATGCCGCTCCTCCGTCTTTTGCCGTTACAGTTCCGGAAACAGTTGCGAGATTGATATATTCTGAAGACTGTGACTGTCCGTCTCTGTCTTTTGCAAATTCCCATGTATCTTCCATACATGCAGTCTCATTTACTTTCGCATCTGCAAATTTCAAAGACTGGTTTGCCGTTTTCACCATCACGCCCGGATGACCTTTTCCTGCGTTTGTTTCCAGCCAGTTTCCTGCGTTCTGATTGTTCGTTGTTCCGCTGATTCCGTTGACTGTAACTGTCAGAGCTTCCCTGCTCATCGTAACAGAGAACGTCATCTCTTTTCCGTTTTCCGGAGTCTCGAAATCTCCGTTCAAACTTCCGTATGAGCCTGAGCCGTTCTGCCAGTACCACTTGGAAGATGAATCATATCCGATATACAGGAAATCATTATCATTTACATATGAATAGAAGAAACCGAAGTTTCCGCTGTTGATCGGTGTAAATGACAGACTAAATACGTCTGCCGGCTTGATCGTGCGATCTTTGTCAAGCAGAAGCGCCGGTCCTGTTGCTCCCGCATAGCTATGTCCTCCGCCGTTCTGAGAGCCTGTCCGGATCGTGATCCATTTACGTCCTGCCGGAACTGTTTCTTCGTACTGTGCCGCCGGATCCCATTCCTGACCTGCAAGATTATCTTTATACAATTTCCATGTATTGAGATCCTCTTTTGTCTCTCCTACAACAACATCATTAAAATAAACGTCTGTGTATGCATCTCCGAATGTCGCGCCTCCGACTCCGACTTTACCCTGAACGTCTTTAAGAGCGACAAAGTTCGCCTCCGTTACAGTTGCCTTTGTTCCATTGACGTCAATTTCAAGGCCATTATCTTTATAGCTTAACTTAATTTCTGCCAACTGACCTTTTTCAAGTCTCGGAAGAGCAAGCGTATCATTCTGCCAAGCCTCGTTTCCGTCCTTTTTGTACTGCCACTTCCAGCTTCCGACATCATACATCAGAAAAGCCCAGTTATTGTCATCTTTATATTTTGTGACAATACGAAGCCTTGTTTTGTCTACGTCGCTGTTAATGCGAAGTTTCAAACTATATGCCTGATTTGTATAATCAGCTTTTTCTGACAAAACAAATGCTTCAGGTGTAGCGCTTCCGAAATGTCCGTTTGCATTACCGCTTCCGGATTTCAGATGTCCCATCGTGACCGGCTCTGCCTTGACAGATAATGCCGGAGCAGCGCCGAGCACTGTCGTCACTACCATCACGAGCATAAGTAAAGCTGCAGTTACTTTGTTCCACTTCTTTTTCATTATCCTCTTTTCCTTTCTTTAAATTTTAATATTAGCTCCTTCAGGACATAGAAAGAGCATCCTATCTTATATATCATAACTCTTTCACTTTTTTCAGTATTTACACTTTTTATCTTTAATGTTGATCTTTTGTTTGTTTTATTTATTTGTACTCATTTTTCACCTCGATTTTTGTATGTATTGCACAATATATTACCTCTCAATTTGTAACTATATCACATATTTCTTCTGTTCTTTATACAACAAGAGGGAGCTTCCCTCTAATATCTCAGTGAAAAACTCCCTCTTGTAATGTCCTTATTGATCTTAATGTATCTAATGTCCGCAATGTCCGCCGCAGGAATCGTGACCTTCTCCGTGTCCTCCACAGTTTTCATGATCGCCATGATGATCTTCTCCGTGATGGTCGCACATTACGTCAGGATTATATGAAAGGTTTCCTTCAATCAGCGCCTGAACCGCACTATCCGCAGAACCTGAAACTCCTCCATACAGTTTGATACCAGCCTCTGCAAGTGCGTTCTGCGCTCCTGCGCCGATTCCTCCGCAGATAAGAACCTCTACGCCTCTTTCCCGTAAAAATCCTGCCAAAGCTCCATGACCGCTTCCGTTCGTGGGAACAACTTCCGATGATTTCACTTCGCCGCCTTCAACTTCATAAAGCTTAAAAGCTTCCGAATGTCCGAAATGCTGAAAAACCTCTCCGTTTTCATAAGTTACTGCTACTTTCATTTTATTCATCCTCTTTCTTTATAATATAACCTTTTTCATAAGCGTAATGATTCCGCCGTGACATAGCGAATACTGTAAATTTATTTATCTGTACCGCCCTTCTCTGTCTCGCCTGCGATAACTTCCGCTTCTTCTGTCGTCTACCTGACGGTTTCTTATTTGGGTATTTTTTCTCCTGCCGGCACTGCTCTGTCGTCGGAAAGCATTTTCTCCCGTCTGCTCTGTATTTGACCGCCGGCGCTCTAATGCCTTTTTGCGTTTTCTTGCAAGCTGTCTTGCTCTCCTTCGTTTCACTTGCCGATATTTCAGCAGACTGAAAAGAACTGCCAACAAAATGATTACCAAAGAACTACCGCTATTAACAGCTTTACATATATAGGCATCTCTGTTTTTTCTTCTTTATCCGTACTTTTCTTCCCGACGGATTTCATTTCCGGCTCAATATTATACCCTGTTTCTTCCTTAATATAATCCGCCGTCAGTTTCACTTCTACAGTTCCGACATTTTGACCTTTGTATAAATAGGTCAGCTTTCCGGCGGCATTTTGCCTGTCAGTAATCGTAATCTCATGCTCCAGAGATGAAACGTCAATTCCTTTCGGCAGAACAACATATGCATCTTCCGTTTTAAACTTCCTGACGCCATCGGGCTTGTCGTGTTCATTCAAAAACACTTTGGAAAAATTCGCATATACATAATCAAACATCGCCCTTGTATCTACATACACATCTCCCTGATCTTCCAAGACAACCGCAACAAGCTGCATATCTGCATTATCTGCCATAGTCACAAGAGTCGTTTTTGCCTGATCCGTATATCCGGTCTTGCCGCCCGTACAATAATCATAAGAATAATGTGCCCCTACCCAAAGCATCTTGTGATTCTGTTGGAACGTTCTGGATTCATTCACAAGGTTTGTAGGCGGAATCGTATAATTTAAAGTCTGAGTTACTTCCCGAAACTTGTCAAACTGATAGACTGCCGATCCGATCAACGCCATGTCATGCGCCGTCGTATAATGGTTTTCATCATTCAGACCATTTGCATTCGTCCAATGAGATCCCGTACATCCAAGTTCCTCGCAACGTTCATTCATTTTCTGGATAAACGTCTCAAAACCTCCGCCCATCTTTTTGCCGACACTTTCTGCGATTGCATAAGACACCTCATTGGCAGATGCAAGCAGCATACCGTACAGCGCATCGTTCATACTGAGTATTTCTCCCGGTCTCATCCCGATACTCGCATCTCCGTATTCCAGAAACGAAACGCTGTCTTCGGAAATAAACTTCGTCATCCGGATCCGCATTTTCCAACGCCACAAGCGCTGTCAACAGTTTTGTAATGCTTGCCGGATAATGCTTATCGTTTATTTTTTTCCCGTATAAATCGCCCCGCTGTTCATCTCCATAACAATCGCCGAATTTGCATATACATGCGGTCCTGCGGCCAGTTTTCCAAACCGTTTGTCTCAGGAACGGCATCATATGCCGCCTGTTTCTGCACCGCGATCGGGTCAACTACATCTTCTGCGTGTACGGCTCTTGACGGAATCAATGCTGTGCCGATCACACAGACTGCTGCCAGCACTGCCGAACATATACGGTTTCTATATTCCCTCATTATAACCCTCCACATCGATATAACCCTTCAGATTATTTTTCTCTAATAATTTATTATAACGATATTCTTTTTGTTTTACAAGTTTTAGATTTTCCGAAGTATTTTCATCCGCTTCCAGAAGGGATGTCAATTTTCATGGATGGGTTTCAGCATTTTAATAGTTCTCTGCATGTATTTCAAAATAACTTCTCGGATGCGCACAGGTCGGACAGATCTCCGGCGCCGCAGTTCCTACTACAATATGTCCGCAGTTTCTGCATTCCCACACTTTCACTTCACTTTTTTCAAATACTGATGCCGTCTCTACATTTTTCAGCAGCGCTCTGTATCTCTCTTCGTGGTGCTTTTCGATCTCCGCCACAAGACGGAATTTTTGAGCAAGTTCCGGAAATCCTTCTCTCTCGGCAGTTTCCGCAAAACCGGCATACATTTCTGTCCATTCATAGTTCTCGCCTTCTGCCGCCGCTTTCAAGTTATCTGCCGTATCTCCGATCCCGTTCAATTCTTTAAACCACATTTTTGCATGTTCTTTCTCGTTATCCGCCGTATCCCGAAACAACGCGGCAATCTGTTCATACCCTTCTTTTTTCGCCACAGACGCAAAATACGTGTATTTATTGCGCGCCTCCGACTCTCCCGAGAAAGCGTTTCTTAAGTTTTTTTCCGTCTCTGTTCCTGCATATTTACTTCCCATGTTATTCACCCTTTCTGCTCCTCTCAAAAGAAACAGCCTTTCCTTTTTTATATCCTATTATAACACAGTCAGCTTATATTAAACAATTAACATTCAAATGCCGGATATTATGTCAGTCCTTCCTGTATATTCTTCTTTTTCTACATAGAATTATAAACGCTCCCGAACTGAATATCAGTAAAAGCAATGACAAAGCCGCCGAGCTTGTATCTCCTGTTTTCGCTCCTTCCGTCTTCTCCGTTTCCGTATTTTTATCCGGCATTTCAGGATGCTGCGGCGCTTCCGTGATCCACTCGCTTTTTGGTTTCGTTACAACATCCCATATATAGCTGCCGTCTATTTCTTCCGGAATACTGATCAGATACGGCGATGCCTGATAACTGCCCTGCTTCTCATCGGTCCACACCTTTGTCTGGCAATCAAATACAATCCCTGTTCTAATCCGCCGATCATTGCGATTCCATTCTCGTCCGTTTTCAAAGCGTTTCCCTGTATACTTTGCCGAACCGCATAGTTGTATAACTGCTTTGCCTGTTCGTTTTTTCAGAAGATTCGATTCCTTCCAGAGAAACTCCCGCATTACCGAAATCTCCTGCAAGCGTCCACTTTCCATCCTCCATCTTTCCGACAAAAAAACAGAAAAATCCGCATTCGCAAATACAACCTCTTCATTTTCCTGTGTCCTTCCATGATATTCAATCTGGATAGAGCCTACATTTTCCGCCCTGCAGGATAAACTTGGAATCAGTATTCCGAATACAGTCAAACAACCTACAAGAATATTTTTCCATCTATTTTTCATTTGAAACATGATCTTCCTCCGTGTTTTTCTCTCTTTTTCTTTCTCTTTTTCACATACGCAGCAACACCGCAAAAGAACAAAATAAGAAACAAAATGAAGTCCTATAAATAAAACTTTCATCTGGAACGGTAATCCTATTGCGATTTTTTCATCCGGAACTTTTTCCACTGCCTCTTCATAAGGAATCCTATACCCCCTTACAAGAAGCTGTGTGTATTCACCGCATAGGGTGTACAAGTAACTAATGTAACATAATCTTTTCCCGGTACGATCGTAAGCTCCTTTGTATTTTCCGGCAGCACAGTAAGTATCTGATCCACTTGATAGGCAAATGTTTCACCGAGAACTTTAATATAGAAGATATCTCCTTTTTCCAAATTATCCAGATCCGTAAACAACAACTTAGAAGGAAGTCCCCGATGCCCGGTTAAAACTGCATGGGTACTTTCCCCGCCTATCGGTAAAGACGTCCCCTCAAAATGGCCTACCCCCGACTGAAGCACCTTTTCTTCTGTTCCGTGATAAATCGGAAGTTCTGCATTAATCTTAGGAATACGGATATATCCGATCATTCCCGACCCGTTTACATTTAACAGGCTTTGATATCTCTCGTCTACCTCTTTCTTTATAGATGAAAAAGGATCTAATAACTCAATATTTCCCAAAAGCTCTTCGTTATACTGTCTTGCTGCCTCGAGCATTTCACGCTTGTCACTTTCGCTTAACCGCACTGCGTTTTCATCATAAGCCGAAATCACTTTTGAGCCGTTCTTTTCATAAAGATAGTTGCTGACTGTCGGATATAACAGTACGGAGAATGCAATAATCAATCCTATCACGCGAAAAATATCCCCAATATAAAATTGTTTTTTCTCTGTCTTTTTTCTGCGCATCTTTATTTCATTCTCCCTGCTGTTATAACGAATGGGAAGACTGCCCGAAGGCAGCCCTCTCATCCATATGTCTGAATTATAAATGATTAAGCACGTTTTCTTCTGCTGATCACGAAGCTTACCGCAATACCGAGAATCATCACAACTGCAATCACTGTGAAAATTACAGTACCCATTCCACCTGTTTCCGGAAGAAGTGTTCCTGTAGTATTCTCAATGTCGATGATTTTATCATCCACCACCCCATCATTTTGCTTGATTGTCCAGTCATCCACATTCGTAGTATCAGATTTTGTAATTGTAATTTTAACCGGAGCTGTCAACTTGTTGTAACCGTCCGGAGCCTGTGTCTCCACTAACCAGTAGCTTCCTTCCGCAAGACCGTTTAACTTTAAGTTCATTCCTGTGCCTACTGTTGTCCCGTCACCGATAGATTCCATATCGTACATCTTATTATCGCCGACCTGTACCGGGTCTACTGTGTAAGTACCGTTAGAACCTGTAACTGCGATTGCATTCTGATTATTGTTTGCATCCTCTTCGCTTCTATAAAGACGGAATATTGCACCCGCAAGGTAGCTATTCTGCTGATCTTTGATTAATTTGTGAATCTGTACCGGATAAGTTGGTGTTGTTACTACGTCCGGTGTTGTTGTAGTTATGTTATCCGGATCGTTACCATACTCTAAGTGAGCGCTGTTGTTTGTCTGTACTACGGCATCAGCATTAACTTTTGCATAGTAAGTAACTGTAAAAGTCTTTCCTTTATGTGTCTGATTCTCTCTAATCCACTGTGATAAATCCAATGTCATCTTTCTGGCATTATCCGGATCAATATCTGCTTCTTTTATTACTGAGTCTTGCTCTCCTTCAATCTGAACGGATACCTCATATTTTTTTTCTGTTGGCAGTTTCCCCATTGTATCTTCTACAAAATCAAGACCTTCTGTCAATGTATCGTGGATTTTATATGTATACTGCGCATATCCTGTTGTATCCGGAATTGTTCCTGTAATTGTATAAGTTACAACCTGTCCAATTTCAACTGTTGTTTTGTCTGCCTCTTTTTCAATGCTCGGCGCTTTACCTTTTAAAGTAATTGTTTTGCTATCTTTATCCACAGATACGAGAGATGACTGAATCTCCTTTGTTCCTGTCTGATATACAAGATAATAACCGTATGCTAAATTATTGAATGTATAACTCTTCTCTGCACTTGTAATTTTTCCGGAAGTTCCAGTTTCTGCCGTTCCTGCTTTCAATGCAGCTGCTGTAAAGTCATTTGCGAATTTCTGAATTCCTGAAGGATTTTCCTTATACTCAGCAAGTTTGTTATATAATTGTTCACTTGTTGCTTCCTTCGATAATCCTAAAGCTGTTGCGATTGCATTTTTATAGTCCGCATTGACTGTATAAGCATAATGTGTATCGCTTACACTCAAATCAAAGAGCTTATAGACTTTAATTGTCTGACCCTTTAACGTGTTTCCTTCATTGACGTTTACTGTCAAATTTCCTGTTTTTATTCTGTCTGCGGCAAAAGCAGTTGTTGCCATTGCCAGTGTCATGATGCTGCTAAACACAATGCCATCATCTTTTGATTGAGTTTTTTACTTTTCTCATTCTTTGTGTCTCCTTTTCTTTTTGTTCTTTATTATTTATAGCTACTCTGACTTCTTGTGCTTTTTCTCTTCCTGTATTCCGTAGCTGTCACTAAGCAAAGAAGCAGAACACCTAACGTGTAGAGCAAAGCTTTTCCCATTCCTCCTGTTTCCGGAAGAAGGCTGTCAAACCAGTTTTTCGTATTTGTCACCGTAATACTGTATTGACGATCGCCTTTGTAAGTTATTTCTGTTGTATATCCGTCCACTTTCATCTCGCTGACATGATATGTGTAATAATATTTCTTTCCATCCGTGCCAACATGATATGCTGTATATTCAGCTCCCGTAAGAACCTTTTCCCATATGTCCGATGTTTGTGCATCTTTTTTTGTCAAAATAACTTCTTTATTGAAGTTTGTATCTACAACCGGTTTTCCGTCTTTTTCATAGCTTCTTGTAATGTTAAAGATGACCTCATTCGGACGATCTTTTTCCTCGTCCCTTTTCCAAACCTTTTTCAGACGAAGTTCAATAAGATCCTTACACGGGTCTTGAACATCCGGCGCTTCCTCATTGCCACCCGGTTCTGTCGGGCTGCTTGCCGTATTGTTCATCAGAACAGCCATCGCGCCGTCCTCCTGATAAACATTGACAGGTATTTGCCCTGCGCTGCCGCTCATCATAGCGTCTTTCAGATCGGTAAACTTCACAACTTTGTCTTTCGTCATATGCCGGATTGTATATACATTCTTCCATGCATCAGATGTTTCGTAGTTGTGCTGAAGTTCCTTGCCCGATTTACCAAACAGCTTCTCATATGCGGTATCACCATTACGATAGATCCGGTAATAGTTTTCATTGCCTTCAATGCCTTTCACATCGTTAAATTCCCAGTTGGAGTTCAGACTTGACTTTCCGGTAAACGGTCCGGTCAGATCCTTTGCACCTCGGATAACGTCTGCAAAGAACATGTTGTTGTTCTCAAGTAAGCCTTCGTTATTCCATCCGACGAAACCTCCGGCAATACCGTATTGACCTGTGCCGTTGGCATTGTTTCCGGCGCCGCCTCCATAGACGTCATAGCCGTCTGCAATACCTGTCACTGTACATTTATCAATCTTTGTACGGTTTGCCTTTATGAGTGAAATATTGATTTCATTTTTCAGGCTTTCTTCATCGATCGTACCGCTCTCTGAGCAGTTGATCTCAATCTTACTGTCTCCGATATAGATGGTCGCAAGACTCTTATCCTCTGCTAAGCCAACCTTAATATCCAGTCCAAGCAGATTCAGAGATACCAGTTTCCCATCATATAAAGCATCAATTTCAATAATGCCTAAATCAATTTTAATTACCTGACCTTTTTGAAGTTCATCTAACCAAAGCGCCTTCAAAATCTGATTCACAACCGTCACTAATCCTTTAACCAACTCGGAATCCAGATTAATATTTGCAAGATAAGCAAAGGTTGTCTTTCCTGCGAACCCTCCGGCGATCTGACCGCTTGTCACCTGTTTTAACCCGGTGACTTTATTTTCTGACAATCTTCCAAGATCTGCATATCCGGTAAATCCTCCGGCGATTTCTGATTTATTTTTCTGGTCTATCGTATTATTACTGTGTACAGTAAAGCCTTCGTTGACACCTTCGACACTGCATCGGTCTACATGAGAACCGAATACATCCATTACACCTGCACCTGCGCTTAATAAATCACCCAACGCACCTAAATTGTCCAAATCGACCGTACCGCTCTTTCCGAGATGTCCGATAAATCCTCCGGTGTAGTTCATACCGTTGACCTTGCGAAGATTTGTCACTTTGGAATCTTTGACAGAACCGTTAAGCAATGCGCCTCCGAATCCTCCGGCTGAACCCGAATAAACAGGATCGTTGACATATTCTGATTTTTTACTGTCTCTTGCCTGTACTTCCAGTCCTGCTTCTGCAGAACCGGACACATCGGAATGATAAACATAACTTCTAAACGTATCTAATACGCTTGTTCCTCCAAGAGTCAATAGGGCGCTCAATATACTTGTATTCCCATTGCTAACTTGCAATATTGCAGATACATCTGCAAGGCCGACAAATCCTCCGGCGTATTCTCCTCCTGTCACACTTCTGACATTCGACACATGAACGCCGCTTTCTGACTCATTCATTTCTCCGATAACAGCTCCGTTGATCTCTCCTGTGAAACCGCCCGCCGCCTTTGCATAGGTGTATTGCCTGTACCGTTTGTATAAGCGCCGTTGATAATGATTCCCCAGTCATCCCACGCTTTGACATCTGCGCCTCGCACTGTAGAAATAGTTGCATCTAATAACCGTGCAAGATCTCCCGGAGTTCCTATCAGATACTGAAGCAATCCGCCAAGTAATCCTTCACTGCTTGCCGTGTCTAAATTCGCTGCGCTTGCCGGATCGATCTGTCCTGCAAATCCGCCGATTGCTTTCGTACCTTCCACTTTTCTCAAATTAGCCACGAAGCATCGCTTATTATTCGGATCAGGTACGGCATCTGTTGCACTGTACGTATTCGCTTTTTCAGACCAGTTGCCCCAGATCTGTCCGCCAACCATATGACCGACATACCCTCCGGCATAACCGACTTTTTCTATTTTCAAGGTTGAATCCTTAACCGGGATTCCTGTTGCCTTCACCGTCATTCCTGACTGGAAACCTGTAATATCCGAATTTCTTATAACCGGAACGAAAGTCTGCACGGCGCTGATAGAATTTGCAATATCCAAACCAATCAACTCTACTTTTCCGACTTCTGCAACGCCGCCGGTTTTCATTTCTCCGGCAAATCCTCCGGCGCTCTTGTATGCCATCACAGATTTCGCATCCCATGCATGAGCATTGGTAACCACTCCTGCTTTCATGCGTCCGACGTAGCCTCCGGCTACGCCTGCTTCCATATCCTCTGCCGACGCTCGTTCTGCCGCCTTAACATTGTAACCATAGGCATATTGTGTGATTAATGCCTGTAACTGTTCTTCATTCTCAACAGGTGTACTTGTGA